>Ga0308157_10000326_pt1 | contig 172056 bp, 122 predicted proteins | sample PhyBR1_FD_201035 | JGI IMG/M metagenome (GOLD analysis project Ga0308157, IMG submission 201035) | Phyllosphere microbial communities from UC Gill Tract Community Farm, Albany, California, United States - DLSLB.R1 | ecosystem: Host-associated > Plants > Phyllosphere > Unclassified | place... | reverse complement strand
CCTTTTCTGCTTGTAAAGATAAACGCAGTACTGGTTTAGAATATGCCAGAAACATGTATGATCCGATTGCTTACAATCCGGATCAGCCAAACAAGAATTTTAAAGATGGTAAAACGGCACAATTGCCACCAGCCCATACTAAACCGGTAGGTTTTACTGAGTATGATGAGTTTCCTAATACCTTAGAAGGTTATCAGGCAGCTGGTGTGAGCATGGTTAACCCTTTACCGGTTGATACTGTAAATTTAGCTCAGGGTAAACATTTGTTCGACGTTTTCTGTAGCCCTTGCCACGGAACAAAAGGAGACGGACAAGGACACCTGGTTAAAATTGAGAAATTTAGTGGTGTACCTTCATACTTCTCCGGAAGTTCATCAAGAGGGGGAGATATGAAAGCGCTTACAGCCGGTAAAATCTACCACACCATTACATACGGTGTAAATAATATGGGCTCGCATGCTTCACAAATTTCTCCGACTGATCGTTGGAAAGTAGTGATGTATGTTCAGGAATTACAAAAACAACAATAAGTAAAGCAGAATATAAATGGGAACTCACAATATTAATTTTAGTGAACAGTTTGAGTTTACAGGAAAAGTAAAAACCTTAAGCATAGTTGGCATCCTTATCGGTGTTGCGGCTGTAGGCTTCGGTTTCTTTGCTGGCGATAAAGTGATGCACGAGCGTACTTTTGCCAACCTGTTGCTTATGGCATATTACTTTGCATGCGTTTGTATGTCGGGTACATTTTTCCTTGCTGTTCAATATGTAGCGCAGGCAGGATGGTCTGCATCTATTTTACGTGTACCACAGGCTATGGCAAAAACTTTGCCTTTAGCGGCTGTAATACTTGTTGTAATTATTTCAGCAGGTTTATTTACACATAACTTATACCACCATTGGCATGCTGATGGATTAACAGATCCAAACAGTCCTAATTACGATTCGTTAATTGCAGGTAAGTCGGTATTCTTAAATGTACCTTTCTTTTTAGGTCGTCAGGTAGTATTTTTGGGTGTTTACAGCATCTTTTCAATGCTATTTGTTAAATTTTCTTATAACGAAGATTTAGCAGGTGGTTTAAACTCTTACAGAAAAAGCTTCAAAAACGCTTGTATTTTCTTAGTTATCTACGGATTTACAACACCTGTTTTTGCTTTCGATACGGTGATGTCATTAGAGGCACACTGGTTCTCAACCATGTTTGGTTGGTACAACTTCGCAGCTATGTGGGTAAGCAGTTTAGCAGCCATTGCCATTATCCTGATCTTATTAAGAAGAGCTGGTTATATGCAGTGGGTTAACAATAGCCACTTACACAACTTAGGACAGTTTATTTTTGGTTTCTCTATTTTCTGGACTTATGTATGGTTTGCTCAGTTCTTATTAATCTACTATGCAAACATGCCTGAGGAGACTGTATATTTCTTCAAACGCTTTGAATATTACAAGTTCTGGTTTTTCTTAAACCTGGCTATGAACTTCTTAGCGCCAGTATTATTGTTAATGGATAGAGATAACAAAAGAACCGATGCCAAGTTATTATTCGTTTCTATCGTGGTATTGCTAGGTCACTGGGTAGATTACTACCAAATGATTATGCCAGGTGCAGTAGAAGATGGCCACAACGGTTTTAGCTTTATAGAAATCGGAATTGCAATAGGTTTCGTAGGATTGTTTACCTTTACCGTTTTATCGGCATTGAGTAAAAAACCTTTAATTGCCAAGAATCACCCATTATTACAAGAAAGTTTGCATCATCAATTGTAATGGTGATAAGATAGAGCAAATATTTAGTTATTATTATAATTAGCAGTACAGCGTACTACTTTTAAGAAAATGAGTTTAAGAAAGTTTATAACGAATAAAACGACCGCAGCTTTAGCAGTATTACTTACTGTTTTTGCAAACACTAGCGTATTTGCGCAAGATGCAGCAGCAGGTGCTGCCGCGGCACCGAAGGTTGATATGGGCGAGGTTTATAAATCGGTAATATTTTATATACTGATTTTCCTTGCAGTATGTTTATTCATTGCAATTATCGGTAAATCGATAAGGGTATATGAATTAAGCCGCGAAGCACAAGGTAAACCTGTAGGCATTAACTGGAACAGGGTGCATGCAAGTTTGTTTGCCTTGTTTTTGGTGTTGGGTTTATATGGTGTATATTGGGAATATACAGTGCACGGTGCAATGTTACTTCCTGATGCAGCATCAGAACATGGAAAGAAAATTGATGAGATGTTCAATTTAACATTGATCATCACTACAATTGTATTTGTAGTAACACACATCTTGTTATTCGGATTTTCTTATATCTACAAATATTCTGCAAAAAGAAAAGCTTACTACTATCCACACAACAATACCATCGAAAAAATCTGGACTATTGTTCCGGCTTTAGTATTAACGGTATTGGTGTTAATGGGCTTCTTAACCTGGAGATCAATCTTCTTTAAAGTTGAAGACCCGAACAACAAACCTTTACAGATCGAGGTAACTTCTGAGCAGTTTAAATGGTCAATCCGTTATCCTGGAGCTGATGGTGTTGTAGGTACTAAGAACTATAAATTAACTACAGCTACTAATCCATTGGGTATCGATTTTAAAGATTTAAACTCCCGTGATGATGAGATGGCTGACGAAATGGTTATTCCGGTTGGAAAACCAGTTAAGTTAATCTTAACCAGTAAAGATGTAATTCACAGTTTTTACATGCCACATTTCAGGGTTCAGTTAAACACTGTACCAGGTATGAAAACTTTCTTTGAGTTCACGCCTACAAAAACAACTGCAGAGATGCAGCAAGAAACCAACGATCCTAACTTTAAGTACCTTTTCTTCTGTGCCAAAATCTGTGGTTCTGGGCACTATAATATGCAAAAAGTGGTACGTGTAGTTTCTGAGGCAGACTACAAAACCTGGATAGCTGAACAGAAAACATACTTAAACGATGATTTAAGAAAACAATTTAATTTGCCAGTGGCACCTGCACCTGTAAAAGCAGTAGCAGATTCAGCAGCTACAGATTCAGCAGCTGTTAAAACTAACCAAATGGCTTTAAATAAATAATATTAAGCAGGAGCGAAAGAATTATGTCAACAATAGCATTACACGACGAACACAATCACGATCACGCTGATCATGGACATCATAAAGAGACTTTGATTTCAAAGTACATCTTTAGTATGGATCATAAAATGATTGCCAAGCAATTTTTAATTACCGGTATTATTATGGCGGTAATTGCAATGGGCTTATCTATTTTATTCCGTATCCAATTGGCCTGGCCAGATCAGAATTTCCCTTTCTTAGAAACATTTTTAGGTAAATGGGCTGAAGGCGGTCGTATTAAGCCCGACTTTTATCTGGCACTGGTAACCATTCACGGTACCATCATGGTATTCTTTGTACTAACTGCCGGATTGAGCGGTACATTTAGTAACTTATTGATTCCTTTGCAGATTGGTGCACGGGATATGGCTTCGCCATTCTTAAACATGCTTTCATACTGGTTCTTCTTTATGGCCTGTGTGATCATGATGTCATCATTCTTTATCCAAACCGGACCTGCATCTGGTGGTTGGACTGTTTATCCACCATTATCTGTGGTAGCTAAGGCTATGCCAGGGTCGGGATTGGGTATGACTTTATGGTTAATCAGTATGATACTGTTCGTAGCATCATCATTAATGGGTGGTATCAACTACGTTAGTACAATTTTAAACATGCGTACTAAAGGTATGGATCTTTGGAAAATGCCTTTACCTATCTGGGCATTCTTCTTAACTGCTATCCTTGGTATTTTATCATTCCCTGTATTAGTTGCAGGTGTGGTATTGATGATATTCGACCGTAGTTTCGGAACAAGTTTCTACTTATCTGATATTGTAATGGGTACCGATATTTTACCAAACGAAGGTGGTTCGCCAATTTTATGGCAACACTTATTCTGGTTCTTGGGTCACCCAGAAGTATATATCGTAATTATGCCGGCTTTAGGTATTTCATCTGAAGTAATTTCGGTAAACTCACGTAAACCAATCTTTGGTTACCATGCGATGGTTTACTCATTAATCGGTATTACCGTATTATCATTCATCGTTTGGGGTCACCACATGTTTGTTACCGGTATGAATCCTTTATTGGGTGGTGTATTTATGATCACTACTTTAATTATTGCGGTACCATCGGCAGTAAAAACATTTAACTACCTGGCTACCTTATGGCGCGGTAACATCCGCTTTACCCCGGCTATGTTATTTGCTATCGGTTTAGTATCATTCTTCATCTCTGGTGGTTTAACCGGTATCTTCTTAGGTAACGCTTCATTAGATATTAACTTACACGATACTTACTTTGTAGTTGCCCACTTCCACCTGGTAATGGGATCAGCTGCGATTTTTGGTATGCTTGCAGGTGTTTATCACTGGTTCCCTAAAATGTTTGGTAAAATGATGAACGCGAAGCTAGGATATTTACACTTCTGGTTAACTTTCATCGCGGCATATTTGGTATTCTTCCCACTTCACTTCTTAGGTTTAGATGGTGTACCACGTCGTTACTATGCATTTACTGAGTTCGAATTCATGAAAAAATGGTTAACTGTAAACGTATTTGTTACCTGGGCTGCTATTATGGCTGCGTTGGCACAAGTTGCGTTCTTGTTTAACTTCTTCTATTCGATCTTTAAAGGTAAAGTTTCTCCTCAAAACCCTTGGGAAGCCAATACATTAGAGTGGACTGCACCAGTAGAGCACTTACACGGTAACTGGCCGGGAGAAATTCCAACTGTTTACAGATGGCCTTACGATTATAGCAAACCAGGACATGATGCAGATTTTATTCCGCAAACAGTTCCTTTTTCTCAAACGATGAGCTCTAACTTACCTCACGATTTTGAAGGAAATGCTGAAGCAGAGAAAATTCAGCAAGATTGGGAATTAGCCAATCCGGTTGCTGAAAACAAAGGCTAGTTTAAAGCTTTAAATAAATTTAAAAGGGGTATCTGATTAAGTTTCTGCTTATCCGGATACCCTTTTCATCTTAATAGATATATGGTCAGCGGATCAGAACAACGTTTCATTAAAATTAATCTGATAACCATTGTAGTTACGCTATTGGTTATATTGGCTGGTGGCATTGTACGCAGTACAGGCTCAGGCATGGGGTGCCCGGATTGGCCAAAATGTTTCGATCGTTATATTCCACCAACTGATGTATCGCAGCTTCCGGCCAATTACAAAGAAAAATATGTAGCTGGCAGGCTGAAAAAGAATGAGAAATTTGCCAAATATTTAGAAAGCATGGGTAAAATAGCCCTTGCAGATAGTATCAGGCATGATAAAAGCATTACAATACCAGAAGAGTTTAATCCGGCGAAAACCTGGACCGAATACCTGAACCGTTTGGCAGGGGTAGCTGCTGGTATATTTTTACTGTTAACTGCCATTTGTTCTTTTACTTACAGAAAAACAGCTAAGCGCATTATTGTATTAAGCATTCTTAATATTTTTGTGGTAGGCTATCAGGGATGGTTGGGCTCAATTGTGGTTTCAACTAATCTGGCGCAATGGGTAGTAACGGTACACATGCTTTTGGCTCTGGTTATTCTGGCCATTTCCATTTACACCTATAATTATGCCAAGCAGTTAAACAAAGCTCCTTCGGTAATTATGTACCGCATATTGTGGCTTAAGGGATTTTTGTTCTTTACGTTAATGATTAGTCTTGTACAGATTGTTATAGGTACCGATGTAAGGGAAGCTGTTGATGTAATTGCAAAGTCGCTAGCTTATGGTTCAAAAGATACCTGGATTTTGAAGATAGGAAATGTGTTTTCTTATCACCGCGATCTGGCTATACTGGTAGTAATCACCAATGGAGTGGTTTATAAAATGGTTATCGACCGTTTTAGCGGTAAAGCAGCTCCGTTGTTAACTGCCCGGTTTATTTTAATTACGCTCTTAGTTCAGTTGTTAAGTGGTTTAGCTTTGGCATACATTGCTTTTCCGCCGGTGGCGCAAGCACTACATATTTTGTTCTCTACGCTGCTATTTAGTTTACAATTTTATTTGTACCTGTTGGTTTATCGCACGAGTACATATAAACAATAATATTTAAGGGAATTGAAACAATTTTTTTCGGATTTTTCTAAACTCATCAAATTCAGGCTATCGTTTACGGTAGTGTTTTCTGCATCGATCTCTTTTCTGATTGGACAGAAAATGCAGGTAGGCAGGGGCCATATTCCCAGTATTGATTGGGGAAACTGGCTTATTTTAATTGCAGGTGGCTTTTTGGTTACTGCCGCAGCCAATACCTTTAACGAGATTATTGAAAAGGATCTTGATAAGCTGATGTCGCGCACCAAAGACAGGCCAATGCCAGCGGGTAGGATGACTACCGGACAGGGATTGATTTTAGGGGTATTTATGTCGTTTGTAGGCACCTGGTTATTGGGTAAATTGAATTTAGAAACGGGTTTACTATCTGTGTTCTCGATTTTATTGTATGCTTTTGCCTATACACCATTAAAAAGAAAATCGCCAATTGCGGTTTTTGTTGGTGCTATTCCGGGTGCATTGCCACCACTTATTGGTTACCTGGCAGCATTTGGCAGTTTAAAAGCCGAAATGTTCCATGAAATTGATTATTACATTGCCGGTATATTGTTCCTGATCCAGTTTGTATGGCAGTTCCCACATTTTTGGGCCATTGCATGGGTATTGGACGATGATTATAAAAAAGCAGGTTTTAGGTTATTACCTACCAAAAAACGCGATAAAGCAACAGCTTTACTTACGTTTTTAAGCACCCTGATTTTAATACCGGTAAGTTTATTGCCAACCTTTTATGGCTTTGGCGGTTATTACATTGCAGGCTTATCGCTCATAGCTGGTTTTATTTTTAGCTGGTTAGCATTTAAACTTTTAATGAACAGAGAAATGATTGATGCTAAGCGCGTGATGTTCTGTTCGTTTTTTTACATCCCTGCTGTACAGCTGGGTTTATTATTAAATTTTATAGCAAAATAACTGATGGTTATCACAATGGAAAAGATCCAGGATACATTTGATCCAAAACCCAGAAAGTTTATTGTTTGGTTATTCGTAGTATCATCTACCATTATGTTTGGGGGCTTTACCAGTTATTATCTGGTATTTGCCGCATCTAAAGGTAAAGGGCATGGTTTAATATTGCCTGATGCATTTATTTACTCGAGCATGGTAATTTTAGCCAGCAGTATTACTTTATTTTTAGCGGCCAGGGCCCTAAAGAAACTTAATTTCAGCTTACAGCGCAACCTGCTTTGGGTTACCGTAATATTAGCCATTACTTTCGGTATTATGCAGTTTAATGCATGGGGAAGTATGGTGAGAACGGGTGCTACGCTGGTAGGTAACAACGCCGCAATTTCTTTTATTTACGTAGTATCTGGCATGCACTTGTTGCACATTATTGCAGGTGTAGGCTTTATTATTAATGCATTAATAGGCAGTTATAGAAATATTCCTGCTGCTAAAAGCCAGTACAGAATGGAAATCGCTTCTATTTTTTGGCATTTTATAGATATCCTATGGATATATCTATATGTTTTTTTACTTTTGAACCGTTAAATTTGTTAACAAACTATTATACTATTTCCAAATGAATGCAGTATCACAATTAGATCAAGTTAAAACCGGACCATGGAATGGTGGTCGTTCTCCGTGGTCGGTAGAATATGGTAAAATCATGATGTGGTTTTTCCTATTATCAGATGCTTTTACCTTTTCATCATTATTGATCTACTACGGCGCTCAGCGTTTTTCTAAATTGACATGGCCAGCTCCAGATAAAGTTTTCCAATCTATTCCAGGTATTGCCGAGCATGGTGCACCGTTGGTTTTTGTGGGTATCATGACTTTTATCTTAATCATGAGTTCAGTAACAATGGTATTAGCCGTTGAAGCCGGACACAGACGTTCTAAAAAAGAAGTTATCGGCTGGATGGTTGCAACCATCATCGGTGGTTTTATGTTCTTAGGCTGCCAGGCAATTGAGTGGACCCACTTACACCACGATGGTTTCTGGTGGGGACATATTCCTTCTGCAGAAGAGCTAAAACACTTCTTTCTTAAGCCTGAAGATGTTTCTTTAGTAGCAGCACAGCAATTTGCAAACTTATTTTTTACTATTACTGGTTTCCACGGTTTCCACGTATTTAGTGGTGTCGTAATTAACATCATTATCTTAATCATGACGATTAACGGAACTTTCGAAAGAAAAGGACACTATTTAATGGTAGAGAAAGTTGGTTTGTACTGGCACTTTGTGGATTTAGTTTGGGTGTTCGTATTTACATTCTTCTATTTGGTTTAATTTATCATATAATAAAAATATTTTTATGTCAGAGCATACACATACATCAGAAGGTCACGGACACGACGATCACGCAGGTTTATCAAAAGGTAAAATCTGGAAAGTTTTCGGAATCCTTTTATTAATTACTGTAATTGAATTTATCATTGCGTTGATGTTAATTCCTAAAGGATATATGACACAGCATATTGGTAACTACGTTTATATCGTTTTAACTTTGTTAAAAGCTTTTTATATTGTAGCTTATTTCATGCACTTAAAGTATGAGAAACTAGGTTTACAGTTGGCATTAACAGTATCATTCATTTTCATTGTTTACTTTATTGTTTTAATGCTAATTGAAGGCGGGTTTTTAAACCTGCACATGACAAGTCATTAATGAAAAGAAGTCCTATAAAGAAGGTATTAATCCTGGTAAGCATTTTAGCTATACCGGGATTTTTATTTTTTTACTTATTGCCGCACTTTGCAAAGAACAGGTATAAGAGTTTACCCATCTTCGGTAAAAAAGTTGTAGCAGCTACCTTTCATAGTGTAAAAGGGAAGAAAATTCCAGATACGATTTATCATCAAATCCCCGATTTTAGATTGGTTAACCAACATAACGATACCATCAGTTGGAAAGCGCTGGAGAACAAGATCGTAGTATTAAACTTATTCCATACCGGAGCGGGCAACCAAAAGGCAAGCAAATACATTAAACAGCTATCTGATGGCTATGAACAAAAGCCATTGGTTAAGTTTTTAAGCCTGTCAGTAGATCCCGCCGATCAAAGTAAGATAAAAGATTTTGCTGCTGGTTTTAATGCAAAAGAAGGGAAGTGGGATTTTTTGGCAGGCGATACAATACAGACCTATCCATTTATTAAAAATGGTTTATTGCTGGATGTGATTGAAGATGATACCCGGACTAAACCAACTTTCATCTTTAGTAACAAAATTTTACTGATTGATAACCTGCACCGTATTCGTGGTATTTACGAAGCTGATAACCTTGAGGCAAATGCGAAGCTGGAAGATGAGATCAAAGTGCTGATTGCAGAGTATTTGAGGAATGTTAAAGACGGAAGGTAATTTAGTTCTACGTCTTTTCCAGGTGGTCTGAGGTGATTAGTTTATTCATAAAATAAAAGAGATTTAAAAACTCATGGAAAATAGCCCAATTGAGAAGAAATATAACAAATGGATCATTATCCTGTCCATTTTAATTCCGGTAGCTGTTGCTGTCTTATTTGTTGTAAAGTTAAAAGATTTAGGTATCGATGCACCTGCGCTTCCTTTTTTACCACCCATATATGCCACTATCAATGGTATAACAGCGATACTTTTAATTGTAGCCGTTTGGGCCATTAAAAAAGGAAAAATTACGCTGCATCAAAATTTAATGAAGACCGCTATTGGTTGCTCCTTGCTCTTTTTGGTGATGTATATTGCTTATCATATGACTACGCCTTCTACTAAATTTGGTGGCGATGGGACGGTAAGGTATGTTTATTTCTTTATCCTTTTAACACATATATTGCTTTCAATTGCAATTATTCCAATGGTTTTGGTTACTTATGTAAGAGCCCTGGCAGAGCGCTTCGACCGTCATAAGAAAATTGCAAAAATTACCTTTCCTTTATGGTTATATGTAGCTATAACCGGAGTAGTAGTGTACCTGATGATTTCACCTTATTATCAATATTAACCTAACCTGTTAGTTTAAAGTTCGTTTCTTGTATTAATAATTGCACATAATTGTGTATAATTGATTCGCTGTTAAGTGTTGGAAGCAATTATGTATTAATGGATACTGCAAAAATAGAAACGGGAAGGGATTTGATCTCATTAATAGAAAGGGGACACAGTGCTACCTTTACACGTTTCTACACATCGTATTTTCAAAAACTTATTCTGGCCAGTGATAAATACATTAGCGATATTCATACAGCTGAGGAAATTGTTCAGGATGTTTTTCTTAAAATCTGGGAATTTCCGGAAATCCTTACCGAGGTTAGATCGGTCAAATCATATTTGTATCGTTCGGTTATAAATGCTTCTATTAATTTTTCCAACCGTCAGAAAAATCTAGAGCAGCATCATCTGAAACTGGCGGCAGAATTATCTGATGATTACCTCACTGATCTCGACGATGAAAATGAAATGACCATCATTTTATATAATGAAATAGAGAAATTACCCACACAATGTAAAAAAGTATTTAAACTGAGCAGATTTGAAAATTTTAAATACCGGGAAATTGCATCTGAACTTAATATATCTGAAAAAACAGTAGAAAACCACATAGGTAATGCGCTTAAAATATTAAGAAGTAGGTTTATGGACGACCAGATTTTAAATAGAAAGGCAAAAAGCTATTTAACCGTTATGGCACTTTATTTATATTAATATTCAGCTCAAAAAAGTGCTTTTGGCTCATTTCAATTATATTTTTTAAAATAAGTTTATTTTTTTAAAATTTATTTAGGGGTTTTTGAATTTTGGTTTGTCTTTAGCATATAATCCCCAAACGAACTAAATGCTTAACCAATCAGAATATCTGGATTTAATTGTCCGGTATTTAAACAATCCGCAGGATGAAACCCTTCGTAGTGCAATAGATACTTATCGGTCAGCATCCGATGAAAATGAATCCTATTTTCGTGAAGTATCGCGGGTATGGCATTTATCAGCAAAGTCGGGTTCCTTAAACAGGATCGATATTAAACAAGCTGAAGTTAACTTTAAACGTGAATTTAAAAAGCGTGCTTATAAACCTTTTACAGGCATTATCTGGCTCCGTAATATTGCTGCAACGCTGATTTTGCTGGGAGTGGGATATTGGTTATATAGTCTGAACAATAAGCCGGCATATTTTACACTTCAAACAGCAGCAAACCAAATGGATTCAGTTTTATTAGCTGATGGTTCAGTGGTTATTCTGGCAGCCAATACTTCGGTTAAATATCCAAAGACCTTTGCTTCATCATCCAGGAAAATTTATTTACTGCAGGGTAAGGCTTTCTTTAAAGTTGCCAAAGATCCAAAACATCCTTTCAGTGTAATTATGGGTCAATCGGAAGTTAAAGTACTGGGAACATCATTTAACATTAACTACTCACCAATTAAAATTGATTTAGATGTAAAAACCGGCAGGGTATTATTTTCGCCCTACACCAATGGCACCTCGTCCATTCTGGTTGCCGGACAGGCTTTATCTTACAGCATTTCGAACAGGCAGTTTACTACCCGGCTGTCGCAAAATGCAGATGCATGGTTAACCAACGAGCTTGTTTTTGTTGATACTCCGCTGGAAGAAGTGTGCAAGCAACTGAGTAGTTACTATCAAAAAAAGGTGCTTTTAGAAACAAATCAGCCGCAGGTTAAAAAATTCAATGCAACATTTAAAGACAATAGTCTGGCAGAGGTTTTAGCAGTACTGAAAGAAACTTATGGATTAAAAATTACCACCAATAAAGACACAATAACCTTAAAGACACCTATACACTAATCAATTAAATTAACTGAAATCAACTATGGAGAAAAATTTCTACCAAAGAAATGCGGGAATGAATTTGCGCCAGCTGGCCTTACTGCTGTGTGCAGTTTTTTGGGTAGTTTTGGCCAGGGCCGATGCCCAGCAAGCCAATGGCAAGCCTGAGAGATTGGATAACTACCTGAAAAAAATTGAGCAGGCCTATAAAGTAAGTTTTGTTTACGATGCCGCTGAGATCAACAAAACAATGGTGCTCGAAGTGCCATCTAAGCTATCATCGATTACCGAATCGCTCGACCAGCTTAAACAAAAAAATATTTCGTACAGGCTTGTTGGCAACCAGGTAATTTTAAAGGTTGCTGCTGCGCCTAAAAATAATACGAAAAAGGAAGTAACGGTGAAAGGTACTGTACGCGATAAAAAAGATGGTGCAACCATGCCGGGTGTAAGCGTGCGTGAAAAAGGGGCTGCCAATGCTGTTTCAACTAATTCTCGTGGTGAATACCAGATTACTGTTAAGGATAATGCCACCTTATCTTTCGCGTCTATCGGTTATAAAACCATTGAGGTAACTGTAGCTGGTAAAACGGTAATCAATGTAAGCCTCGAGGAAGATTCGAAAGAGCTGGGTGAGGTAAACATTGTTTCAACAGGTTACCAGAACCTGAATAAAAAACTATTTACCGGAGCCGCAACCGCTTTAAAGGGAGCAGATGTTAAACAGGATGGTATTACCGACGTAAGCCGTATGCTCGAAGGTAGAGTAGCAGGGGTATCGGTACAAAACGTTTCGGGTACTTTCGGTGCGGCACCTAAAATCCGTGTACGTGGAGCAACTTCTATTACAGGTGAAAATAAACCGCTTTGGGTGGTTGATGGTGTGATTTTAGAAGATGTGGTTAATATTTCTAATGAGCAATTATCATCAGGCGATGTAAGTACATTGATCGGGTCATCGGTTGCGGGTATTAATGCAGATGATATTGAGAGTTTCAATATTTTAAAAGATGCAGCAGCAACTGCGCAATATGGAGCCAGGGCAATGAATGGGGTAGTTGTAATCACAACTAAAAAAGGTCGCATAGGTAAAACCTTAATTTCTTATACCGGGAACTTTTCTACTTACTTAAAGCCCACTTACGATAGTTATAATATCATGAATTCGTCCGATCAGATGTCGGTGTATTCGGAGCTGGCGCGTAAAGGCTGGCTAAACCATTCAAGTGCATCAAGAGCCGCCGATGGTGGGGTATATACCAAAATGTACCAGTTAATTAATACTTATGATGCCACATCAGGTGCATTTGGCCTGGCCAACACTCCCGAAGCCAGAAATACATTTTTATCCCGTTATGCTACAGCGAATACCGATTGGTTTGATGTACTTTTTAAAAACTCACTGATGCAGGAGCATGGTATCAGTATTTCATCAGGAACTGATAAATCACAGTTATATATTTCTACCAGTTACTTAAATGATAATGGTTGGGCAGTAGGAAATAATGTGGAACGCTATACCGGTAACGTAAATGCTGTATTTAACTTATCTGACAGACTTACTCTTAATTTTATTACTACAGGGTCAATCCGTAACCAAAAAGCACCCGGAACAGTTGGGAGGGTGAGTAACCCGGTTGAAGGAAAATATTCGAGGGATTTCGATATCAACCCTTTTAGTTATGCTTTAAATACCAGCAGAACTTTAACTGCGTTCGATCAAAACGGAAACCGTGAAAGCTTTACCAGGAACTTTGCCAATTTCAATATCCTCGAAGAGCTTGATAACAATGCTTTGGATTTGAGCATGCTTGATTTTAAACTTCAGGGAGGTTTAAATTATAAGTTTGCCAAAAACTTTAAATATGACTTTCTGGCTTCTATGCGCTATGTAAAAAGTGGCAACGAACATAAAGTAAGAGAAAATTCGAACATGGCCAATGCTTACAGGGCCAACGGCGATTCGTACATTCAGGATAATAACCGTTTCTTGTTCCGAGATCCTGCACATCCTGAATTGCAGCCGGTTGTAGTACTGCCATATGGCGGTTTTTACAACACCAACGACGATTTCCTTAAATCGTATATGCTAAGGAACTCCCTTGAATATGATAAGAACATTAACGAAAAACATTTTATTAATGTTTATGCTTTCCAGGAAATGCGTATGGCTGATCGTCAGACCAGAAGCATGATTGGTTACGGTTACCAATACGATAAAGGTGGTGTGCCGTTTATTGATCCGAATATTGTTAAACAGGCGGTGCTCAACAACCTGAATTATTATTCAATGAATCATCGTTACGATCGTTTTGCTGCATTTATGGCAAGGGCGGCTTACTCTTACGATGGCAGATATTCATTTAATGCCACTGGCAGGTATGATGGTTCGAATCAATTGGGTAGCTCGGCTACAGCCAGATGGTTGCCAACCTGGAACATTTCTGGCGCATGGAATATTGATAAAGAGAAATTTTTTGATAACGAAAGACTCACTAAAATCTTAAACCGCGCTACCATACGGGCTACTTATGGTTTAACAGCCAGCCTGGGTAGCGCCACTAATTCGGCTCTGGTTTTAAGAAATGGCAGTGCGTTAAGGCCATATACCAACGAAACAGAGTCGGTAATGAACATCGAATATATTGAAAACAGGGATTTAACCTGGGAAAAACAATATGAAACCAATATTGGTGTAGACTTAGGCTTTTTTAAAGATAAGCTGAACTTAACAGTTGATTTATATAATAGAAATGGTTTCGATCTAATCAGCCCGTTAAGAACTTCGGGAGTAGGAGGTCAGTATTTAACTACAGCCAACTACGCCGATATGAACTCTAAGGGTATTGAAGTAACTATTAGCGGACCAATTATTAAAACCGGCGACTGGAACTGGAAAAGTAATTTAAACTTCGGTTACAACAAAAACAAGGTAACCAAACTTTCGAGTCCACAAAACATATTCAGTTTGGTAACGGCCGATGGTGGTCCTCAGCAAGGTTATCCATACCGCGGTTTATATTCCGTTGATTTTACAGGTTTGAACCACGATACCGGTATTCCTGAATTTATCAACGAAAAAGGTGAGAAAAGCACTGATGTTTACATGCAGAGTTTAGAAACCAAGTACCTGAAATATGAAGGTCCAACAGATCCGAAATTAACAGGTGGTTTTTACAATAGTGTAAGTTACAAAGGCTTTACATTGGGTTCGTTATTTACCTTCTCGGCCGGGAATAAAATCAGGCTTAACCCGATATTTGCCACTTCTTATTCCGATCTGGATGCATTACCGAACGAGTTTAAAGACAGGTGGACTTTACCTGGCGATGAGCTGAAAACCAATATCCCTTCAATTCTGGATATAGAAGCAGCCGCAAAAATAGGTGGAACTTATCCTTACAATACGTATAACTATTCTACAGCAAGGGTTGCTGATGGTGGTTTTATCAGGTTAAAACAAATATCTCTTTCATATGCATTACCAGCAAAATTCCTGAAAACTATTGGCGCAAACAACGCATCAGTTAGTGCCGTTGCCAATAACTTTTGGTTAATCTATTCAGATAAAAAACTAAAAGGACAAGATCCTGAGTTTTTTGCCTCTGGTGGTGTAGCCTTGCCAATTCCAAAACAGTATACACTTTCGCTAAAAGTTGGATTCTAATTTAAAATTGAACAGAAAAATGAAAAAGAATAAAATATTCATATATATCGCATGCTCAGGCTTACTGCTATCTGGTGGTTGCAAGAAGTTTTTGGAGCATCAGCCAGATGACCGTACTGAATTAAACAGCCCGGTTAAGGTTGCTGAATTGTTAGCCAATGCGTATCCTCATGGGAGTTATCTTGCTTTTACTGAAGCCATGAGTGATAATGCCGGTGATAAAGGAACGACAAGTAGAGCTTTACCTAATTCTTCTCCCTGGAATTACATCGATCAGATTGACGCCAATTCAGAGGATACCCCGCCATTTTATTGGAACGCCTGTTATAAAGCCATTGCAGCTGCCAATTATGCTCTGGAAGCTATTGACAAGGGAGGTAATACTGCAGAATACTCGGCCAGCAGGGGAGAGGCGCTTGTAGCACGGGCGTATAACCACTTTATGTTGGTTACGTTGTTCGCTAAAGTTTACGATCCGGCTACAGCAGCATCTGACCCTGGTATTCCTTATGTTACCTTGCCACAAAAAATCGTAGAAGGCAATTATACCAGGGGTACTGTGGCAAGTGTATATGCCAATATTGAGAAAGATTTAACTGAGGGCTTACCTCTGCTCAATAACAATAGTTACAGGGTACCAAAATATCATTTTACTACACAGGCCGCCCGTGCTTTTGCGACACGCTTTTATCTGTTTAAAAGAGATTATCAAAAAGTAATCGATAATGCCAATGCTGTTTTCCCGGCAGCTACAATTGCAGATAACTTAAGGGCCTGGAATACTACCTATAATCTGTTGGGTTATTATGAGTTACAGGCATTATATACCAACTCAACCGAACCTGCAAACTTATTATTGCAGGAAGCAAATTCGTATTGGGGCAGAAATTATGCCGGTTACAATTTTGGATTAAGCTCGGGCGTGAGGGCAACGGTATATAATCCAGGTAACAACCCAACCGGAAAATCACTGGCCATGACTTCTAAAATTTTTGGTGGAAATGAAACGGTGTATAACATCCCAAAATTCAGAGAGCACTTTGTAAAACAGACCATTAGCGCCAATTTTGGCGATGCATATAACATGGTACCTTTGCTAACTTCAGAAGAGGTATTGTTTAACAGGGCTGAAGCGAATGCTATGTTGGGCAATAATGCCCAAACCATTGCCGATTTGGATATTTACCTTTCAAAAAGGATTGTTGGCTATTCTGCTAACGCCGATAAATTTACAGAAACCAAAGCAACCACGTTTTTTACAGGCTTATCCGTTAAAGACGCTTTAGTGGCTACAATTATCAATTTTAAACGCCAGGAATATATGCACGAGGGACTAAGATGGCTGGATATTGTACGCTTAAAAATTCCGGTTGTGCATGTTTCTGCCAATGGTTTAAATACAATTACGCTAGACGCTAATGACCCAAGAAGATTAGTTCAAATCCCACAAGATGCTGTTGCAGCAGGTTTAGCTGCGAATCCTCGATAATTATAAAAGCATATTATTATGAAAAAGACATTATTAATGGTTGCTTTAGCAACAATCTTTTTAGCAGGATGTAGCAAAAAAGATGATTTAAGTGCCAATATAGTTGGTTTAGGTGGCGATACCTGGACTAAAGGGCCAATAGACGAATGGATTAGTACCAACTACACAACACCTTATAATATTGAAGTAAAATACAAATGGGACAGGTCGGAACTGGGAGAAATTTATAAGAATGTTGTACCAGTTAAGGAAGAACTTGTAGTGCCCATTATGAGCATTATTAAAAATACCTGGATTGTGCCCTATGCTGCAGTAAAAGGCGAAGACTTTATGAAAAAGTATACCCAGAAACAGTTTTACCTGGCGGGTAGCCCTTCGTATAACAGTAACGGTACCATTACCCTGGGGACGGCAGAAGCAGGACGGAAAATTGTTTTGCTTGATCTGAACACTTTTAACCCGGCCAATAAACCTGCCGTAAAACAGATTTTACATACGATGCACCACGAATTCGGGCATATCCTGAATCAGAATATTGCTGTGGTGTCTGATTATCAAAGAATCACACCGTCTGATTATACCGCTACCTGGTTTAATATTTTCAGGGGAGCCTATTCTTCCAACGCTGCTTTGGATAAGATTATGTATGAAGCTGATTTTTGGGGAAAAGGTTTTGTAACACCATACTCAAGATCAAACAAAGACGATGATTTTGTTGAAACATTATCAACTTTACTCGAAGGCGGACAAGCTAATTTTGATAACATCATAAACAACCTTTTCGTATATGATGGACTTTACATTAAGAGAAACGGAAAAGGGGTTTACGAACAAAATACTGATGCCAGGGCTAAGCTCTTAAAAAAGAAATCGATTGTTGTAGCTTATATGAAAGATAGCTGGGGTATAGATTTAACCGATTTACAAACCAGAACACAGGCTGCAATTGAGGCACAATCGGCAACTGCAGATTTTAACAGTTTATTAGGCCCGGGTAAAACTTATGGCACCATTACCATAAACCCTCAAAAACTAAGCGGTTTATCAACCAAGTTTTTAACTGCCTATAATACTGCAAATACAACTTTACAGGCCGGCAATCCGCAAACCAACAAAGGGTATTATATAGATAACATTTCGTTGATTTTTACAGCCGCGAATAAAGTTACATTAAGGGTTAATTTTATGGATCCTACAGCTGCTTTAGGTGTTGGTTTCAATGGCGATTTCGATTACAATATTAACAATGTTAATGGGGTGATTACCATGGCTTATGCAACTCCGCAGCCAACAACGACTACTTATGGAAATGCCAGGGTTATCGAACCTTATATTACAACTTTACTGGCTTATTTTAATAACCAGGAGTTTAATATCCGCTGGGTGGATGATATTATCCCACAATCGAAAAGTATATTCGGTGGCCTGGTTAAAACAACAGATGCAACCTCGTATTTATTTGGAACATTGTAATAATTAAAGATAAAAATGATGAAAAAGCATTTATTATATATACTCTTGTTTACATTGGTATTGGGTGCCTGTAAAAAAGATACAACTGAGCCCGTTATTGGCAACGTTGATGACCGGCTATCGGAAACCTTAACCAATTATCAAACGCAGCTAAACGGTGCACAATTTGGCTGGAAAGGTTACCTGTTAACTGATAATGAAAAACCAGCTACCTTTTTATTTACGTTTAATGATAAGAACAGAACAACCATGTCGGCCGATTACCGTACAGCGCCAGCAGAAAGCTCTTATCGCTTAAAAGCTTTGCAGCGCCCTACTTTGCTGTTCGATTCTTACTCTACTTTACATTTACTCGCCGATCCAACTTCAAGTGTGTTTGGCGGAGCCACTGCATCGGGTTATTACTCTGATTTTGAGTTTGCATTTTTATCATCAAGTGCTGATACCATTAAATTAGAAGGAACTTTTAATAAAAGTAAATTGATTCTGATCAGATCCAAATCGGCGGCAGAAAGTGCTGCTATATTTACTGCGCTTAATAATGTTACTGATGCAGCGTCGAAAATCAGAACATATTTTAAGCGGACCACTATCGGCGGAATTGAATGCGAAGTGAAATGGGACCCAATCGCTCAGGTACTCAGCTTCTCCTATTTAGAAAGCGGAAACCTTAAAACGGTAACTTCAAATTATTATGTTTCAGGTCCGGTTGTTGCTTTGTACGATCCGCTGGTAATCGGCACCACTACCATTAAACAAATCAGCGATATCACTTACGATGCTGCATCTTTCATTGTAAATGCAAATGTTAATGGTAACCCAATCCAAATTAAAGAAGCCATAACGCCTTTAAAATTAGATGTGAATGCTGCGCAAAGATGGTACAATCAAATGTTCGCAAATTCAAATGGCACCTGGGTTTCTGATAAGGCTTTTCATGCTGGTGGAGTTGACGATTTTTGCAACTTCAAAAATGTTGCTGGTTATCAAAACTTATGGTATGCCGGACCAACTGTTTTTGGTGGTACAAGTGAAGGGCTGATTGCGTTTGTTAGCAATGCATTAGGTGCACCTTATGTATTATCCAGAAATCCTTTTGGTATAAATGCTGGAATAGCCAGGTTTACCTTGGGCACTAATGCAGGTACATTTACTGGAACGGCGCCAATAGCCCTTGCAATGAATGCGGCCAGAAACCTGTTGTATGGTGGTGCAACTGTTGGAAGTGCTCAGGATTGGTACCTGATCCCAACCTCTGATGATGGTAAAAAATACGACATGGTTCGGGTATCTGATGCCCAGGCTTGGATTAGCTGGAGACCCAGATAAGAAATTTGTTAAATTAATAGCCCCTCTCAACCCCGCCCTCAGGGCGGGGTTTTTATTTTTAACATTTTTTTTAGCCTGTAAAATTTCTTAATCATTATATTTGGTAAAGAAGTTTGGTTACAATGAAACTAAATTGTTTTAGTAAAATAATTTCTGCGCTTTAACTAATCTTCTTATTATTACAAATCAGGATCATACGGTAGATAGCACTATGACTAATTAAATTTATGGCGGTAAGCAATGTGGAAAAAGAGCGTGCACTGATTAGCAAAATAGTGGATGGTGATGAACAGGCTTTTTCTGTTTTGTTCTTTAAATACCTGCCCGTACTTCAGGTATTCGCTACGAAATTTACAAAATCAGATGACGCTGTAGAAGAAATTATCCAGGATGCCTTTTTAAGGGTGTGGCTTAACCGCGATAAATTAGCAGAAGTTGAAAACATCAAGGCTTATTTATACAAATACGTATCGAACGAATGCCTAAGCTACCTGCGTAAAAAGCTTAAAACCGATAAGATGGTTGATGCTTTTACTGCTAAACAAACAGATAGTCACAATAGTACGGTTGAAACCATCAATCTGAACGAGGTAACTAAAATTATTGCAGCTGCAATTGAAAAATTACCTGATCAGCGTCGCAAAATATACCAGCTAAGCCGGCGCGATGGTAAAACCATTCCCGAAATCGCCGAAATACTTCACCTATCACCAAATACGGTTAAAAATGCTTTGGTATCGGCTTTAAAGTCTATCCGCATCTATCTCGATCAGCATGGAATTGTATTCGTTTTCCCATTTGTTTTCCTCTTTTTGAAAATAAAATAATTTTTTTTAAAACCGGATAGTCCTAAAACCGATTTTTTGCTTCTTAGTATTGTAGCCACATTATGGAACAGCGTATAAATTACTTATTAAAACAGTTTACAACAGATGCATTAAGCCCGGCAGAAAAGCAGGAGCTTTTGGCATTGACCACTGATCCGGCAGCTGCTATTGGCGATGAAATCGTAAAGATGATCGAGGCTGAAGAGGTAGTCATTACTGAAGTAACCGAAACTGAAAAATGGGAGGTTGTGCTGAAGAATATACTGGCTACAGATAAGCCGGAAAAAACACCGCGAAGCATTTTGCTACGTCCTTTGAAATGGGCAGCCGCCGCAGCGGTGTTAATTGTCTTTTCGTTCACCGCTTATTTATCCCTGAATAAAAAGAAAGAGCATGTTTTTGCCTCCGATGTTGCGCCGGGTAAGAATAAAGCTATTTTAACCCTGGCGGATGGTCGTAAAATATCATTAAATGATGCAGCAAACGGCGATCTTATTGAACAGACCGGGATATCGATTTCAAAAACGGCAAATGGTCAGTTGGTATATCACATCGAAAAAACAGCGGGTGATATAGACGATTCGAAAGTAAATACCATTTCTACTCCGAACGGAGGCGAATGGGAAATCCGTTTGCCAGATGGTTCTGTGGTGTGGCTTAATGCAGCCTCATCATTGAAATATCCCTTAAACATTGGCTCATCAAAACAACGTAAGGTTGAATTAACAGGTGAAGCCTATTTTGAAGTGGCCAAAGATAAAGCACACCCCTTTATTGTTAAAACTTTAAAACAGGAACTGGAAGTTCTAGGTACACATTTCAATATCAATAGCTATGACAATGAAACCGTAACCCGAACTACCTTACTGGAGGGGAGCGTACGGATTTCTGATTTAAATTCAACGGATATACTTGTGCTGAAACCCGGCGAGCAATCCGTACTGTCTAATAACGGAATTACCATTAAAAAAGCAAACACCGATGAGGCTATAGCCTGGAAAAACGGGTATTTCATGTTCGATAACGAAAAACAGGAAAGTATTATGCGCAAAATTGCCCGGTGGTATAATGTAGAAATAGAATACGCCGATCCTGAGGCGAAAGAAGTCATGTATTACGGAACAGTAAGCCGTTTCGAAAAAATATCAAAAGTGCTCAGGAAATTTGAGCAAACCGGCGAGGTGCGCTTCGATATAAAGGGCAATAAAGTAATTGTCTATAAAGAATAAGGAAGAAAAGATGAAGAAGTAACTAACCTTTATCTATAAAAAAGAAACAACATATTAATCAACCATAACCTAACTAATCATGAATAAACTTCAACAAAACTCCTGACGATCCAAAAGTTGAATGCATAAAAAAGGAGTGCTTGCAACACCCCCTTTATTATCTGTTTAGCTATTCCGTAAACCGGAATCGATTAAAAATCAATTATTTTCTTGGATAATCGCGAAACGCTTTTTGGCGTCTAAACTTTCTTGCGTTCCGCACAAAAAACAGACTATTAAATGTACAAAATTTATATTAGAATTTTATGTACGCATCGCCGCTACATACCTAAATTGCTATTAATGATGAAGTTAATTACGGTCGTTCTGCTTGCCTCGTTAATGCAGGTAAGTGCAGCTTCATTTGGCCAGTTGGTTACATTAAAAGAAAAAAATGTAACACTCGAAAAAATGTTCCGCGAAATCAGAGTGCAATCTGGTTATGATGTACTGCTCTCTACCAATAAAATTAGCAGTACCACTACTTTTAACGCGAATTTTAACAATTCGACCATCGAAGAAGTAATGGCTAAAATTATTGCAGGAAATGATTTAACCTATACTATTGAAGATAAAACTATTTTAATTAAGCCTAAAGAAAAATCGTTATTCGATAAAGTACTGGGCTATTTTGTGGCAGTAAAGGTTTTGGGTAAGGTACGCGATAAAAGTGGTGCAGCTCTTCCCGGCGTAAGTGTAAGGGAAAAAGGTGCAGCTAACGCGGTATCTACCAATGCAGCTGGCGATTATACCATATCAGTAAAAGAGGGGGCTGTTTTAACATTCAGTTATATCGGCTATAAAACACTCGAGATTCCAATCGGTTCTAAAACCATTATCAATGTTACATTGGAAGAAGATGCTGCCCAGTTAAAAGAGGTAAATGTGGTTTCTACAGGTTACCAGCAATTAGATAGAAAATTGTTTACAGGTGCCGCTACTCAACTCAAAGTATCGGAAGTAGAAAGGCTGGGAGTTTCTGATATCAGCCGGATGTTGGAAGGCCAGGTAGCTGGTGTTACTTTACAAAATGTATCAGGTACATTTGGTGCCGCTCCAAAAATCAGAGTAAGAGGCGCCACCTCTTTATCTGGGGATAATAAGCCACTATGGGTGGTTGATGGGATAATTTTAGAAGATGTGGTAAACATTTCAAATGAAGCTTTATCAAGTGGTGATGCCAATACCTTATTAGGTTCATCAGTTGCTGGATTAAATGCTGATGATATTGAAAGCTTCAATATTTTGAAAGATGCAGCAGCAACAGCCATGTATGGCGCAAGAGCCATGAACGGTGTTATTGTGGTAACCACTAAAAAAGGTAGACAAACTGAAGGTGCTGCCAAAATAAGTTATACGGGTAACTTTACAACATACTCTAAACCAACCTATGAAGGAACTGATATTTTAAACTCTGATGAGCAAATGGCTGTTTTGGTAGAGTACTTTAATAAAGGAGCTTATCAGATGCCAAGTGCAAGGGGTGGCCAAGACAGAGGCTTATTTAGTAAGTTGTATGAAGAATTATATGATTTTGATCCAGCTACAAATACCTTTGCATTAAAGTACAATAAAGCTGATGTGACTTCTTTTTTAACCAAATATGCAAATGCAAATACTGATTGGTTTGATATTTTGTATAAAAACTCACTAAAGCAAGAACATTCTTTAAGTGTTAATTCTGGTACAGAAAAGTTTCAAACGTATGCCTCAACCTCTTTTTTAAACGATAAAGGTCAAACCATAGGAAGTAATGTGGACAGATTTACGGGGAATTTTAGGGCTAATTTCGCCCCAAGTCAAAAATTATCTTTTGAATTAATTACGACAGCTTCAGTTCGAAATCAAAGAACACCAAGTGGTAATTCTGACAGGAAATCTGATCCGGTTTATGGAAGTTATTATAGAGAGTTTGATATTAATCCATATAATTATGCGCGTAATACCAGCCGTTTAATTAGGCCTTATGATGAGAATGGAAATCTAGAGTATTTCACAAAAAACTATGCTCCTTTTAACATTATAAATGAATTAGAAAATAACTATACTACGCTACAGATGCTTGATATTAAGGTGCAGGGTGGTGTAAAATATAAAATTATTCCAGCTTTAGTTTATTCAATCAATGCTGCATATAGATTTTCTAAGTCTGAAAGACAAAGCTATGTTCTGGAAAATTCTAATCAAGCTCAGGCATTCAGGTCAGGCGGAAATGCAACAAATGATGGATCTAATGAATATTTATATATTGATTCTGCCAATCCTACAGGTTTACCAGTAAGCGTATTACCAAGTGGTGGTTTTTACAACACGGCAGGTGATAATTTAACAAATTACTATTTCAGACACGATCTTGTTTACGATAAAAACTTTAATGACAACCATTTTTTAAATGTTTTTGGATCAATGGAAGTTCGTTACATTGATAGGCAAAATGAATATTTTAACGGTATCGGTTATCAATATGAAAATGGTGGTTTAGTAAATCCAAGTTATTTATACTTCAAAGAAGCTGGTGAAGCTGGTAAAGCATATTTCGGCATGGGCAATAACTATGAGCGTTACGTAGCTTATATGTTAAGGGCAGCTTATTCTTATAAAGGACTTTATAGTTTTAATGCAACTACGCGTTACGACGGCTCCAACAAAATGGGAAGAAGTACAAATGCCAGGTGGTTGCCAACCTGGAATGTTTCAGGATCCTGGAATGCAGATCAGGAAAGTTTTTGGCCTAAAAACAATATCTTAACTTCTGCTGTATTACGTGGTTCTTATGGTTTAACGGCAAGTATAGGTAGTGCAACTAATTCATTACCTGTTTTTTATGATCAAATTGCAAGAAGATCATTATTGAAAGATCAGGAAACTTTAACTTATATTTCTTCACTTCAAAATGCAGACCTTACCTGGGAAAAATCATACGATGCAAATATTGGTTTAGACTTGAAGTTCTTTAAAAATAAAGTGAATCTATCTGTTGATTTATATAACCGTAATATATATGATCTGCTTGGAAATTTAAATACATCGGGTATAGGCGGTCAATTTACCAAGACGGCCAATTATGCGGCAATGTCTAGTAAGGGTATTGAATTTACCCTTTCAGGTAGCCCTGTAACCGCCGGAGATTTTAAATGGACAACAAATTTTAATTTTTCATTTAACAAAACAAAAATTACTGATTTAGATGCATTGCCTAATGTTTGGAGAGCAGTTTCTGCTACAGGAGGTGCCGTATTAGGTTATCCGCAAAGAGGTCTGTTCTCAGTTCAATTTGCAGGATTAGACCATAATACAGGATACCCAACTTTTTATGATGGGAATAGCACGCCTACAACATACGTTAACTTGCAAGGAGATAACATTGCTAATTTGAAATACGAAGGGCCTACAGATCCTACAACTACTGGTGGTTTTTTTAATCAATTTAAATACAAAAACTTTACTCTTTCAGCGCTATTTAAATTTTCAGCTGGCAATAAGTTGCGTTTAAACCCGGCAATTGCGGCATCTTATTCGGATATGACGACTTTAAGTCGTGATGTGTTAAATAGGTGGATAATGCCTGGTGATGAGAAGTTTACAAGTATTCCGGCACTATTAGATCCTCTTTCTGCTGCAAATATTCTGAGTTCTACCGGATCAGCTACTGATGCAAGATATCCTTATAATTTGTACAATTACTCTACAGAACGTGTAGTTAGCGGCGATTATATCAAGTTATCCAGAATTAACTTAGCTTATGATTTACCTAAAAAGTTTTATTCTAAGTTAAAAATGTCTAATGCATCAGTAGTTGTGGCTTGTGACAACGTTGCGGTGCTTTATTCTGATAAAAGATTGAATGGTGAAGACCCGGAATTCTTCTCAACCGGTGGTGTTGCTTTGCCGGTCCCAACACAATATACAATATCATTAAGAATAGGATTTTAAGATAAAAGGTTATGAAAATAATGAAATTTATTACGATATTATCATGTATTACTTTATTGGTCTCCTTACAATCATGTAAGAAATTTTTAGATAAAGTACCTGATAATAGAACAGAGATAACATCTGTCACTAAATTAGAACAATTAACGGCTACAGCTTATCCATCAGCACATTATATCACTTTTGCAGAAGCAGCATCTGATAATGCTGAGGAAAAAGAAAGAGGTGTTGGCTCATTAAACGAAATGTGGGACAAACCATATTATTGGGAAGATACACCTGGAACCGGAACAAATAGTGCCGGGTCATATTGGAACGGTTGCTACGAAGCTATAGCCGCTGCAAATCAAGCATTACAATCAATAAAGGATAATAATTTTGGCAATGCAGCACTACCATATAAAGGTGAAGCTTTAGTTGCAAGAGCTTATGCGCATTTCATGCTCGCTGTATTTTTTGCGAAACCTTATCGTAAAGGTGGAGATAATACATCGCCAGGTATTCCATACGTTACAGAACCAGAAAATACACCAATTAAAGAGTATTCACGGGGTACTGTAGAGCAGACTTATGCTAAAATTAAACAAGATTTAGAGGAAGGACTACCTCTTTTATCAACAACAGCTTATTCAGTACCTAAATATCATTTTACACCAGCAGCAGCACACGCTTTTGCATCTCGTTTTTACTTGTTTACCGGCGATTGGCAAAAAGTTATTGACCACGCGACATTAACCGTACCCGGCAATGATTTTATTAACAATATGAGACCGGTTTCTACTACGTTGTATGACATGACTTTAGCGGATTATAGAGCTAACTATACGAAAACAGACCAAAGAACAGCACTGTTATTGGGGAATGCCTATAGTACTTATACCTATATAGTGCCTAATAAAGGCGAAGGAAATAAAGTTGTTAAAATGTTTACACAACCAAACGTTACCGGTAAATTATTGGCTAATAAAGTTGCACAATTTAGCGCTGGTAACTATAACACATATAAATATTTGTACTACTTCTTTTATACCGGACCAGGAATAGGATTTCCTTATCTGGTAGTTCCTTTATTTTCTGTAGATGAAGCATTGATGAATAGAGCGGAGGCTTACGCACAATTGGGTAATAATGATGCCGCATTGGCAGATATTAATGATTTTATGAAGGTTAGAATTAGAAATTATAATGCGACAACAGATGTAGTTACTTTGGCTAAAATATCTGCTTTTTACAGTATTACTGATCCCAAAGAAGGTTTAATACAGACCATTTTAGATGCAAAAAAAGCAGAGTTTTTAGAAGAGGGAATTAGGTGGATGGATATTGTACGCTCAGGTCTAACTGTAAAGCACAATTCTTATAGTAGTACCGGCGTAGAAAGTTTTATGGAATTAAAACCAGATGATCCCCGTAGACTATTCCAATTACCTAACGAAGTTAAATTATCAGGTGTTGAATTAAATCCAAGATAAACTAATCATGAAAAATTTCATTAAACTATTAACTTTTGCTACACTCATGACAATTGTAGTATCGTGTAGAAAAAAGGAAGTCTTGGATGTAGATTTCAATAAATATAACTTAGATTTTCCTGAAGGAAATTCTGATTTAGATAAATGGCTGAATACTAGTTTTTTAGATCCCTATAATATGAGGGTTATCTATAAGTTTAACAGGTATTATTATGGCGATCCTTCAGCAGATATTACTCCGCCTAAGGCAGAGAATGTACAGCCAATGATGCAGATTGTTTCTGATGGTTATTTAATTCCTTATAAAAAAGTAGCGGGCTTAAATTTCGTTCAGAAAACCAATCCAAAAGAGTGGGTTTTGTACGGTTCAAATAAATATCAAACTGATGGTTCTGCCATTGCAGGTACAGCCTCTGGTGGTACACGGATTACTTTATACGGACTTAATTACTATAGTGCTGCACCAAGTTTTGCCACTTCTCGTTTATATGTAATACATCATGAGTTTACGCATATTCTAAATCAAACAGTAGCTATTCCTATTGATTTTGAAGCGATATCGGGTGGTTCTTATAAACAACCCTGGACGGCAACTTCTGCCGCCACCGCTAAAGAAAATGGTTTTTTAGGTAGTTATGCAAGTGGTAGTCCTACTGAAGATTATGCCGAAACTACGGCTACATTATTGGTATCTGGACAATCGTATTATGATAATTATGCAAATACAGCTAATGCAACTGCAAAAAGTAGATTAAAATTAAAAGAATCAAATGTGGTTAATTATTTTAATACTGCTTTTGGTATTAATTTTAGACAATTGCAACGAGAAGTGCAAAATTATATTAAAAATACATTAAAAGATCCCGCAGTATCATTTGGTTATTGGTTGAACAGAAATTTATATAAAACGATGTCAATTAATTTAGAAAATGATGTTACTTACAGTCAATATGGCATTTCAGATCCATTTAAAACAGCTTATTTAAGTGCTAAAACAAATGTTGGAAATATATATAGTAATGCAAGTAAATTAACTATGACTTCGCTAAAGTTAACTTTTACTTCTGCCACAGCCATGACCTTAACGGTTAATTTTTCGCAAGGAACGACTAATTATGTTGCTGTCTATAATTATACAATGGCAATTAGCGATGCAACTGGTGCAACCAAATTTACTTTAGTAACAACACCAGCTTATACGGGCAATGCGCTCTTGTTGCAATCGGCTATGCAACCCATTTTTACTTATTTAGATACAAATAATTTCACAGCCGATTGGTTACCTGCCGGTTATGTTGCAGGCCCATACAGTAATTTTGGAGGCTTTTACGTTACTGGTTCACCAACTAATTATTTTTACGGTGCTTTAACTCAATAATTATAAGTTATGAAAAAGATATTATTTTTATTTGTTTTTGCATTAGCATTGGCTAGTTGCAAAAAATCATCTTTTGTATCTAAATTCGACGAAGATCCTGATGTTAGGATGAACGAAGCAATTGCAAAAGTTAAGACTATATTAAGTACTTCCGATAACGGTTGGGTAGCTACAATGCCTACTTTAGACGGTGGAGGCTACAGTTTCTTCATGAGATTTGATGGAAAAGATAGCATTAAAATGATTGGAGATTTAAACGATGCCAGCTCAAGCAAGGTGGCTGTATCTTCATATCGCATTAAACAAGATGCTGGTGTTGATTTAGTTTTTGATACTTATAACTACATAACCTTACTAAACGACCCGGATCCATCTGCCTTTGGTGGAAATTTGAAAACTGGTTTTAAGAGCGATATAGATTTTATTTACGATAGATCAACAGCAGACAGTATTGTTTTTATTGGGAAGCGATATCACCAGGCATTAAAAATGGTTAAAGCTACAGCAGATCAGAAAGCAAAATATGAAGCAGGTGCATTAAAAGTGGCTATAGATAAAATAAAGGCATACTTTGTAGCAAATCCAAATTCTTACATTGAAATTGTTTCAGGTGGTACAACTATAAAATCTGCAGTAAATCCAAATTTTACTAATAACGTAAGTGCGGGTAAAAGACTCGATCTTTCAGCTGTATTAGCAGATGGTTCGGTTGTTTCTTCATCAGTTAAATTTGCTTATACATTAAATGGAATAGATTTTTTGAATAATTTAACTCAATCTGGAATTGTTTTTGTCAATATTAAATGGAAAGACGCTTCAACTTTAGTAGTTTATGATTCCACAGGTAAAGAGTACATTGTTAAATCATCGCCAACACCACTAATTCCGTTATTTAGGTTATGGGGTTCAAAATATGCTGGTATGCTTTCTCAGTATAAAACAATTTACCCTGGTACATCTACTGCTGGTGCAGTTATTTTAAATTATTATCACAATGGTTTAGTACCACCAACACAACCTTATTCTTTTAATTATGGGCGTATCAACTTTGCCTGGAATGTTCCCAATAAGAGTTTAAAACTATCCGGTTTTAGTTCGCAAAATGGGGGTACTTCTGGTTGGGTAACAGATATTATATATAATTATACAGTTACCGATGCAGGTGTATATAAATTTACAATAAACACAGCAGCTTCAGGTGGTTATGTAGCCGTTCCTTTATCAAAACTGGATGCGTTTTTATTAGCAAATAATATAACATTCGATTATTATGCAGATAGTGGTATTGTATATGCTAAAATGTCAAGTGTTCAGGATCCTACCATTGTGATGACATTTGTATTGCAATAAACAATATTGAATATTTTCTCTCTCCCGTAGCCCTTGCCCTAAAAAGCAGGGGCTTTTTTATGACATAATTTTTAGACCCCTCCAGCCGTTTATGCTTATATTTGTAGCGAATGAAAAAGAAAGCAATTTTTATCCTGTTTATACTGGTACTTACTTTTGCGGTAAGCCCTAATTTGCATGCACAATGTTCCATGTGTACCATTAATGCCGAGCAGGGCGTTAAAAACGGCAATACCCAAACAGCAGGCTTAAATACAGGGGTTCTCTATCTTTTATCTATTCCGTATTTAATGGCCCTTATTGTGGGCGTGGTGTGGTATAAAAAATACCGTAAAAAAAATGTTCACCTCAATATGAAAAGAGAACCTTTTAATTTAAATTAAAAGCATGTCTGGCACTACGTCGAAACTTTATGCCATTGTGCATTGTAAATGTCCGCATTGCCGTAGGGGAGATATTTTTACCGGTAGCATGTATGGCTGGAATATACAGCATACCAAAGAAATTTGCGGACACTGTGCACAGCGGATTGAAATAGAACCCGGTTACTTTTACGCAGCCATGTACGTCAGTTACGCCATGAATGTGATTGAAATGCTGGTGGCCAGTTTTATTACCTATTTAATTTTCGGGCCACTTACCGACAATACTTTCTGGCACTACCTCACCGTAATTTTTACAGGCTGTTTTATCCTGTATCCCTTTAATTACCGATATTCGAGGATCATATTACTTCACGTCTTATCGCCAAATATTAAGTATAAGCCGTATTATGATAAGTAGTATTGGCTAATTGTTTAAATTGTATGCACTGGTTATTAGATTCATCTGTAAACGTTACGACTAAACAATTAACCAATTTAAACAGTTAACCCAAAAAAACAGTATGCTTAAAAGAGAGACCCTCAGTTTTATAAAAGATGTTGCTGAAAACAATAACCGCGAATGGTTTGCAGCCAATAAAGAAGTATACGAAGAAGCGAAAAAAGATGCTTTAACACTGGCAGCCACTATTATTCCGGAACTGGCTAAAATTGATCCCATACTTTCGGCAGAGGCCGATCCTAAAAAATGCCTGCTGCGCATTTACCGCGATGTGCGTTTCAGTAAAAACAAAGATCCTTATAAAAATAATTATGGCATGTGGTTCTCTACTAAAAAAGGGGGTAACGAACCCGGTTATTACCTGCATATTCAGCCAGGCAAAAGTTTTATCGCCGGAGGTTACTGGATGCCGGATGTGCCTCATCTAAAACTGATCAGACAGGAAATCGATTATAGCGCCGAAGATTTTAAAGCCATTATAAATGAAAAGGATTTTAAGAAAAACTTTAAACTGGGCGTCGATAATGCACTGAAAAATGCTCCTAAGGGATACGATCCGGCCGATCCAAATATCGAATTGCTGAAATTAAAAAGCTTTGAGGCTACCATGAAAATCGAAGATGAAGAGTTTTTTAAACCAGACCTCGTTAATAAGTTGATAAGTTCTTTTAAAACAGTACAACCTTTAGTTGCATTTTTACGAAACGCAATTGAGCAATAACCAAAAAGTAATAACCAATTGTCAAAAAACAATATACAATTGTAAGCTGATACTTGGTGACGAATACTTGATTTCTAACTCTTGAACAAAAAATGAAAAACACCTTTCTTGCATTTGCCTTTCTTCTTGTTATTTCTTCGCTTACTTCCTGTGTGGTACTCTCACCTAAAAAATACAAGGCATTACTTGGTACAAAAGATTCACTTTATACGGCCTTTAACGAAGGTTTAATTAAAATTGAAAATCTCGAAAAAGAAGTAAGCAAGCTAAAAAAAGATACTACTTTGATGGCCGAAGAACTTCGCGATTTGCAGAACAGTTATAACAGTGTGGATGCGAATTACAAAAAACTAAAAAGTAATTCATCATCAGAAATTACCAAACTCTCAGGGGATCTGGCTGCCAGAGAAAAACGCTTAAAAGAAGTAGAAGAGGTGTTGCGTAAACGCGATGAAGCCACCAATGCACTTAAAGAAAAGCTACAGCAGGCCTTGCTGGGCTTTACTAAAAGCGGCTTAACCGTAGAGATTAAAAACGGAAAAGTATACGTATCGTTAACAGATAAACTCCTGTTCCCATCAGGAAGTATTATAATTGATGAAAAAGGTAAACAGGCACTTACCCAGCTCGCCAATGTATTAAAACAACAACCCGAAATCAATATTGCAGTTGAAGGCCACACGGATAACCAAAAAATAAATAACCTGGGCCAAATTAAAGATAACTGGGATTTAAGCGTATTAAGAGCCACCTCGGTTGTACGTTATCTGACTGAAAACGGAAAGGTAGAAAGTGTAAGAATGACCGCAACTGGTAAAGGCGAATTTCAACCATTGGGTACAAATGCTAATGCAGATGGAAGAAGTAAAAACAGAAGGATTGAGATTGTACTCTCACCAAAACTGGATGAGCTTTACAATCTGATTAAATAAGGTCTTGAGTTGAAAGCCTCAATTTCCGAGTCGGTTAACTGATTTGGCAACATACAGTTAACCGATTTTTTATTTTACAATTAACCAGTTAAGCAATGAACCATTTACAGGTTTTGGTGGCGGCGATAAGATTTTAGGATTTTAAAGGTATGCTCAAATTCGCTGCCACTCAGGTTGGCATAATCAGGCATGGAAAGCTTGTGAACGGTTAAAAAATTAAGCAGTTCTTTAATCACATTCGATACTTCTTCAGAATCTTCGGTGTGTTTCAGTGTATCGATCTTGTTGAGCAGAAGCGAAATTTCAAACATTTTAAAATCATTTTTACTGGTTAATTCAAGACCAGTATTTGCTTCAGCCAACGCCTGCTCATAATTATGTGTAGCACTGAAAAAATTAGCTTTAAAAACACTGAAGCTTGCCAGTATAAAACTGGTGTAGTAGGTATAATCGCTGCTGATAATCTTATCTACAAACTGGATAATACGCTGTGCCTTTTTAAAATAATTGAGCTTAATGTAAGTTTGCCCCAGGTGGATGAGCAGAAATGGTGAAAATACCGAATGACGCAAATAAAAAAGATTCGGATACTTGCTTAATATGGCCATTATAAAACGATGGCATTCGGCATAGCTCTTTTGAGAGAATAATGATATCAGCACCATCCGGTAACACAAAATTTCTGCAGAAGTCATTTCCTCGTTTTTGCGCGGTGTGCTGCGGTCTATATCCTGGCAAAGCCTGATAATTTTATCTTCCAGGGTTTTGCTGTCGCTGGGCTTATTAACCAGATTATTGTAGAAGTAAAGGATTAAATCGTAAGGATTGATTGGAAAAAGCTCATTTAACCGCTTGTAATTTCTTTTTAGCGATTGCATGGTATTGGCGAGGGCATTTTTATCTACATCGATAAGGTTAACGTTACATTCGATCACATGTAGCATAATCTGAATATCCTCGTTGAGCACATTTTCAGAAATTGTTTTTACCGTTTCCCTGTACAGGTTGCTCATGGTCCTTCCGGTAGCCATAATATCGATAAAATCCATTCCAACACTCAGTTTGTTAAAGTTAGAATTGGCCTTGCCCAGTTCGAATTTGGAAACATAACAGATAAAATCAAAAGCATTGTTTTTTTCGTTATTGCTGAATGGAAGCCTGAAAATACTTTTAAGGGCTGCAATTTCATTTCTGTTTACACAAAACCGGATAGACCAGTTTAAAATGTGGCATCGGAGACTGCTGTGTACCACGAAATTATTTAAAATGTATTCAAAAAATGATTTATCGGGCTTGTAGGCAAACTTATCTGTTATCTGTATGAACAGAAAATAGGTATAAATATCGTCGTTCAAAAAGCGTACAATCTCAGTCGGAATGGCAGTGCTTAATCGTTTTTCCTCTATAATAATCCCTGCATGTAAAAGTTCTTCATAGGCATCAGGATAGCAGTTAATATAGCTCAGTATTTTTTCTTTTGAAACCCTTAGTTTTTTACTCCCTTCAGAAATGGAGTCGCTTATTTTCTTAAGCAGGAATATTTTTTCGGTACTTTTCTTTGCGAGAAAGACCCTTCTTTCCAGAAAATAATTAATCAGCTCATAACAAAGCAAGGGATTATTGAGTTCGAGGTGGTGGTTTTCATCTTTAAGCTTAAAATAAACCTGTAACCAGAACGGGGTTTTAAATTGTGTTAAGAGGGGAGGGCTGACATCAGCTTTATTGATTACTTTATTCTCGATGTGGCTGAGGGTATAGAGTACTTCTTCGGTATTGAGCGAGGGGACATTGCTTAAGGTATCGTCATCGTAAAAGAGGCCAGTGTACCACAGTTTGGTTAACGATGCCGACCCGTAAATGGCGGGCTGGAGATTAATCCAGCTATTCGTTCGGAGTGCGAAAACCAGTTTAACAAAGTTGTTCTCTTCAATACTGTATAAAAAATCGATGAAAGTTTTAAAATAATTGCTTTTGGCTAAATGTTCATCAATGCCATCAACAATAATCACAAAACGTCCTTCGCGTTTATCAGGGTTCTTTTTAAAAAAGCCAATCAGCTCGGTAAGGCTGTTAAATTTAAATTCCTTTAAAAACCATTCTTGTAAAGTGCTGCCGGCTTGAATAATGGTATTAATGCTGGTCGAATTAACCATTAAAACGATATCATTTTTATAAAGGGCATTTTCTGAGAGGAAAAAATACTCAATCATATGCGATAGCAATATGGACTTGCCCTGGCCTGGCTGCGCACTTACGGTGGTAAACTGATAGTTGTTTTTTAAAAAGTAATCAAAATCAGGGTAAAAGAAACTCCGGTTAGCGGTAGCACTAAAGGGAACCCCTGAGTTGTTTTTATTGGCTATTAGCGAAACTTCTGTAATGGCATGTGTTTTTAATTTCAAATCCTGCCAGATACTTTGTACAGAGGTTGTCTGATTTTCCTTGTCTTTACAAAACGAATCCCAATCGTTGTAACCGATGTATTGCGATAAGCTGTTTAAGGTAAAAAGTGAAAATTTATGTAAGGTGTTGGCAAAGCCAAAGAAGCGTTTAATGGTGGTCTCGCTTACATAATTTTTGGTTTCTTGAAATACATACTCAGAAATGATTTTACAATGAGCAGGATCGATATTTCTCAAACCTGATTTTATAAGGACAAACTTCCTAAGTTCAATAAGGAGATCGTTAGCATTCATGAATTAACGTATGGGGATGACAAACGCTAATGTCATCATAATTTCACAATTGAGGAAATCTATTCATGAAGAATGCTAGCTATGAATAAAATGAATGGAATGGATTTGGGGAAAATGAATAGCAATGGATGAAATAGCAACCTATCCAAGATTTAGATTTGTCATGATTTATAATGCACCTATAAAAACATTTACCTAACGGCAGCATTAGCACAACATAGTAAGTCTTCTAAACAACGCCTGACATGATGAAAACTCATACTTTTTCGTCCCGAATAGGGATAGTCCGCAATACCTGTGTTGCAATCATCATTTTATTAACGCTCTTTTATTCCAAATCGTATGCGCAAACAAAAGTTTTTGCAAATACCGTATCTGCACAAAGCCACGTAGATAATGCAAACAATGCAACTTTAAACAACAATACCTTCGCTACTGTTAATTCATACGGTGGTATTGCAGTTGGTTTAGGTAGCTATAGCGGAGAGTTGGAGCTCAAATACCCCGCAGCGGTTTCTGCAGGTGTTACTTCTTACATCAGGCTTGATTTTGATGGAGACATTTTGAACCGGTTGCTGGGAGGTAGCCTGGGAGGCTTGCTTGCCAATGTTGGCGGAACAGTTGTTCTCGGTAACCACTCTTTCGAGGTTGGTGCCAGAAATGGTGCTACCTCTGTATTAAGCGGAAGCAGCACTGCGGCCTTCTCTGCTGAAAATTTACGATTGGTGAAAGATGCCAATGGGTTCTTTTATGTAGCCATTACGCCAACACAGGCTTACGATAGGGTATATATTAAAGATGTAACCAATGCGGTATTACTCGGTGTATCAAATAATACCAAAGTATATTATGCATTTTATACCTCCGGTACCGATCCTTGTGCCCAGGCATTTGCTACCGGCTACGAAGGAACGGGTATAACCCTCGATGCACTTCAGTTGGGTAGCTCTGGCGTTACCAACAGCGAAAGGGCAATTGACGCTGATCCGAATAATTTTTCTCAACTTAGTTTAGGCGTACTTGGCGTGGGATCATCCATTAGCCAAAATTTTTATTTTGACTCGCCATCAAATACGGGCGATGATTTTGCTTTAAGGCTCAGCTCTACACCAGCTTTGTTAACAGCAGGAGTGCTGCAAAACATTACCGTAACCGCATATAATGGCGGAACGGCAGTTTACACCGGAAACGTATCTTCCTCAATAAATTTAGATCTGCTGGGTTTGCTTAACAGCGGACAAGCAGTATCGGTACCGTTTTCGCCAGGTGTAGCTTTCGATCGTGTAAAAGTTACCCTTGGTTCTTTAGTTACCCTAAACGTTACACAAACAATCAATGTATATGGCGTAACACGTTCGGCGGGAAGACCAACGTTTACCGCACCGGCAAGCAATGCCATTGCGGCGTGTTACAATACTACAGTAGCTTTACAGGCCACTACTCCAAGTACCAACGAACTGATCTGGTACGATGTAGTTGAAGGCGGAACCGCATTGCAAACTGTTGCCTATAACGGCACTTTTACCACACCGGCATTAACTGCGAATAAAACATATTATGTTTCGGCCCGAAGATTAGGCTGTACTGCCGAATCGGCGAGGGTACCCGTTGTAATTACGGTAAACCCGCAGATTATTTTTAACGGATCGACCTTAACCAATGCTACGGCAGGCTTTGCTTATGCAAAACAACTGGATGTTGCAACGGGAGGTACACCAGGTTATACTTATGCCTTGGCTGCCGGCAGTACTTTGCCAGCTGGTTTAAGTTTATCGGCAAGCGGTGCAATAACCGGAACGCCAGGTGTAGCCAATACCTATACTTTTTCTGTTGTAGCAAAAGACACAAAAAACTGTACAGCAACAGCAACTTATACTTTAACCGTTACAGCAACTTTGGCACTTACGCCAGGTGCACTGCCTGAGGGCATAACGGGTACAGTGTATGTAACACAAACCATTCCTGCTGCCACTGGCGGAACAGGGCCTTATACTTACTCTGCTACAGGCGTTCCTCCGGGATTAACCTTTAACCCGGCTACAAGAGAAATCAGCGGGACACCAACCCAGCCTGGAATATATACCATTCCGGTTACAGTTGTTGATGCCAATGGTAATACCCTTACGTCGAACTATACGATAAAAATTACTGACCCTTTAGTGTTACCGGCTGCAACATTGGCTAACGGAACAACAGGAACAGCTTATACTACACAGATTATACCAGCTGCAACAGGTGGTACCACACCTTATACTTATTCAGCAACAGGTCTTCCTCCGGGCTTGACCTTTAACCCTGCAACCAGAGCAATTACGGGTACACCAACTGCTGCGGGTACGTATACAGTACCGGTTACCGTAACTGATGCAGATGGCAAAACAGCAACAACCAATTATAGCATTACGGTTAATAATCCTTTATTATTGCCTGCAGCTACTTTGCCTGATGGAACAGAGGGAGCAGTTTATGCTACTCAAACTTTGCCGGCAGCAACAGGTGGCGTTGGCCCGTATACTTATGTAGCTACTGATCTTCCAGCCGGATTAACTTTCAACGCAGCTACAAGAGAGATTACAGGTACCCCAACACAGGCAGGTAATTATGCTATTAATGTTACTGTTACAGATAGTCAGGGTAAAACAGCAAGTAATACTTATCCGATTAAGGTAAACGGAACATTAAGCTTGCCAACTAAAACTTTACCAAATGGTGTGGTAGGTACGACTTATCCAGCACAAACTTTACCAGCTGTAACAGGTGGTACAGCCCCTTATACTTATGCCGCAACTAATTTGCCTCCGGGATTAACGTTTGATCCGGTAACAAGAGAGATTGCTGGAACACCAACACAAGGTGGTACTTATAATGTGGCTTTAACCGCAACTGATGTAAACGGAAACAAAGCCACTACAGCTTATGCTATAACAGTAGGCGTAAGCGCTCCGGTTGTAGCTTCTGCTACAGTATGTTCAGGCAGTACAGCTACTTTAACAGTAAGCAATTTACAGCCAGGTGTAACCTATAATTGGTACGCCTCAACCGGAAGCACGCCACTAGCCACTAATAACAATGGTACTTTTGTTACACCTGCAGTAAATGCGGCCACGGTATTCTACGTTGAAGCCGTTTCCGGAACAGCAGTAAGCACAAGAACGTCGGTTTCAGTTTCGGTTAATCCGCCAGCTACTCTAGCTACAGTCACCACTAATAACCAGAATATCAATTCGGGTCAAACTACAACATTAAATGCAACTGCCGATGCAGGCAACACCATTGCCTGGTTCGATGCACCAACAGCAGGAACACAGGTTGGAACAGGAAATTCGTTTACCACCCCGGCACTAACAGCAACTAAAACTTATTATATTGAAACCACCAGCGCAAGCGGTTGTAAAAGTGCAAGTCGCGTAGCTGTAACAGTAACCGTAATTAACGGTGGCGGTGCAACAGCTTGTAATGCAGCAAACTCGCAAAACTCTGGAATTACCGGAATTTGTTTGTTGTGCGGAATTACCGGTGCCGGAAATTCTACTGATGCTGATGCGACCAATTATACCCGGATCAACTTAGCTGTAGGTGTAGGTGCAACAGGTTATCAACAGTTAATTTTTCCTGCTGCTGGTGTAGCTACCGATAGCATTCGTTTAGATCTGGCTTTACCAAGCGGCCTGGCCGATGTAGGTTTGCTAAACAATATCACTGTAACGGTTTACAACGGTACAACAGTTGTAAAAACAACACAAATCAGCGCTGCCCTATTAAACCTTCAACTTTTATCGGGTAACCGTTTTGCTGCAACTGTTGCAGCAGGTGGTGTGTACGATAGGGTACAGGTGAGCTTCGGGGCTGTAGTTTCAGCATTAAGCAGTTTAGATATTTATGGTGCAACGGTAGTTTATCCAAATCCAACCTTTATTTCAGGTGCACAGACCATTTGTTCGGGTGGTACTGCAGCGTTAAGCGCAACAGCAAACGGTGGTACTACTTTAGCCTGGTTCGATGCGCCTACAGGAGGTACCCAGGTTGGTACCGGAACAAACTTTACTACTCCGGCATTAACCACAACTACCACTTATTATGTACAAGTTAGCAAAGGAAGCTGCTCAAATACAACCAGAGTACCGGTGACGGTAACCGTTAATCCCGCGATTGTATTTGCAGGTACTACTTTAACCAATGCTACCATTGCGTCGGCTTATAGCAAGCAGCTACCTGCAGCAACAGGCGGTACAGCAGGTTATACTTATGCATTAGCGGCAGGTAGTACTTTACCAGCCGGCTTAACCTTATCTCCAGGTGGTTTGGTAAGCGGAACACCGACAGCAAGTGGCAATCCTACTTTCGATGTTGTGGTTACCGATAGCAAAAACTGTACAGCCACGGCTACTTTTGCCTTAACCGTAACACCAGCCCTGGCTTTGGCCCCTGGTGCATTGCCTAACGGCGTAACAGGAACAGCCTATACCACAAACGGAATTCCCGCTGCTACTGGTGGTACAGGTCCGTATACTTATTCGGCCGCAGGTGTCCCTCCGGGATTGGCCTTTAACCCTGCAACAAGAGAAATTACAGGCACTCCAACACAAACCGGAACCTTTACTATACCAGTTACCGTAACTGATGCCAATGGAAATACCATTACATCCAGTTACACCCTTAAAGTAACTGATCCGCTGGTATTACCTGCAGCAACTTTAGCTAACGGAACTACCGGAACCGTTTATCCAACACAAACCATTCCATCGGCAACTGGTGGATCATCACCTTACACTTATGCTGCTACTGGTCTTCCTGCCGGATTAACCTTTAACCCTGCAACAAGAGAAATTACGGGCACCCCAACAACTGCCGGAACCTTTACGGTACCGGTAACTGTTACTGATGCTGACGGAAAAACCACAACAACCAATTATACCATTACTGTGGTTAATCCTTTATTGTTACCAGCGGCAGCCTTACCTGATGGAACTGAAGGAACATTATATGCCACACAAACTTTGCCAGCGGCAATAGGTGGTGTTGGGCCATATACTTATGTAGCTGCCAATCTTCCGGCAGGCTTAACTTTTGATCCTGCTACAAGAACAGTTTCGGGCACACCAACACAGGCCGGAAATTATTCAATTGGCGTAACGGTTACTGATAGCGAGGGCAAAACTGCAAGTAATACTTATGCTCTAAAAGTGATTGGTGTATTATCGCTTCCAGGTGCAACCTTGCCAAACGGTATTGTGGGTACAGCCTATCCAACGCAAACTTTACCAGCAGTAACTGGCGGTACGGCACCATATACTTATTTGGCAACAGGTCTTCCTCCTGGATTAAGCTTTAATACTGCAACAAGAGAAATTACCGGTACGCCAACTGTAGGCGGAAACTATACCATCTCGCTAACTGCAACTGATGCAAACGGAAACAAAGCAACAACAGCTTACAACTTAGCTGTTACCGTTAATGCACCTGTAGTAGCAGCAGCAACAGTTTGTGCCGGCAGTTCTGCCACCTTAAGTGTTAGTAATCTGCAGGCAGGTGTAACCTATAACTGGTACGCTTCAACCGGAAGCACGCCATTGGCAACCAATAACAATGGTACTTTTGTTACACCGGCTATCACTTCAGCTACAGTATTTTATGTAGAAGCGGTATCGGGAACTGCAGTAAGTTCAAGAACTGCTGTAAATGTTTCGGTTAATCCCGCTGCAACTTTAGCAACCGTTACGACCAACAGCCAGGTAATTAACAGTGGCCAGTCTACTACTTTACTGGCTACTGCCGATGCAGGTAACACCATTCAATGGTATGATGCTGCTACAGGTGGAACCCAGGTAGGTGCAGGTACTTCGTTCACTACCCCTGCCTTAACTACCAATACAACTTATTACGTAGAAACGACCAGCAGCAATGGTTGTAAGAGCGCAAGCCGCGTAGCGGTAACCGTTACTGTTTTAAACGGTGGTGGTGGAACAGCTTGTAACGCGGCCAATGCGCAAAACTCAGGTATCAACGGCATTTGTTTATTGTGCGGAATTACCGGTGCAGGAAATTCTACTGATGCTGATGCCAGCAACTTTACCAGAATATCACTTGCGGTAGGAGTTGGTGCTTCGGGCTATCAACAATTAATATTCCCATCGGCTGGCGTTGCTACCGATAGTGTACGTTTAGATTTAGCTTTACCGGGTGGCTTGTTAGATTTAACGGCATTGGGTAATGTTACTGTAAATATTATGAACGGTACTACAGTAGTTAGGACGGTTCAGCTTAATTCATCATTATTAAATCTTCAATTACTTTCAGGTAACCGTTTTGCTGCAACTTTAGCTGCAGGTGGTGTTTATGATAGGGTACAGGTTAGTTTCGGCGGATTAGTTTCGGCGGTGACCAGCCTGGATGTGTACGGAGCAACCGTTATTTATCCTAAACCAACTATAACTGCTGGTGCACAAACAATCTGTGCGGGTAGTACAGCTTCATTGGCAGCAACTGCAAATGGGGGTACTACACTGGCCTGGTTCAATGCCCCGACTGGTGGTACACAACTGGCTACCGGCGAAACATTTACTACTCCGGCTTTAACAGTTACTACCACTTACTACATTGAAGTAAGCAAAGGTACTTGTCCAAATCCAACACGAGTTCCGGTAACTGTAACCGTAACACCGGCACTATCAACGCCAGTATTGGCAACTATTGTTAATGTTTGCGAAGGTGCGTCGGCAACACTGTCTGTTGCGAATCCAGATGCTGCGGTAACCTATAAATGGTATGATGCGGCAACAGCAGGTAACCTGGTGTTTACCGGAGCAGTATTCCAGACACCAGCATTAACAACTGCAACTACTTATTATGTAGAAGCAGCTCAAGGTAATTGTACCAGTGCTGCACGTGCTGCGGCTGCGGTATCAGTTAATCCTCGTCCGGGATTACCAGTAGTAACCGCCAGCTCATCAACGGTAAGTGCTGGTCAGACTGCTATTTTAACCGCAACTTCTGCTGATGCAACCAATACATTTAACTGGTATACTTCAGCGGCTGCCACTACTCCGGTATATGTAGGTGCTACTTATGTAACACCACCATTAATGGCAACCACAACTTACTACGTAGAATCTGTTTCTACTAACGGTTGTGCATCAGCTACGCGTGTACAGGTTACCATTACGGTTGATGGCAACGGATCTCCGAATCCAGTTCCATGTGAAGCTGCAACCACTCAGGTTAACGGTGTTACTGGTGTAGCTTTATTATCAGGTGTATTTAACCCCACATTAGCTATTGATAATGATACGCAGACCGCTTCATCATTAGTCATGCCGGTAGGTGCATTAGGTGCATCTGTTTATCAAAGAGTTGGTTTCGGTTCATTATCTAGTTTAGGAGATACCGTACGTGTATTGGTATCATCACCTGGCAAATTATTGTCACTTTCGTTATTAGGCAACGCATCAGTCACTACGTTTGTTGGCAGCAACAGCAACGGCGATTCAAAATTATTGAACGATAACTTGCTAAATATTCAATTGTTAAGCGGTAATACGCAAGCGTTAATCACTTTTGTACCAACAACCGTGTTTGACGGTGTGGAAGTTCGATTAAATTCTGGCGTACTAGGGGCCTTAACCTCAATAAACTTAAATTATGCACAACGTTTATTGGCTGCACCAAAAGTTACTGCAGCTAATGTTACAGCTTGTGTGGGTGCAACAACCCAATTGCAGGTAAGCAACCCATCAGCAGGCTTAACCTACAGATGGTATGATGCTACCGGTACTTACTTAACCGGTAAAGACGGTATTATATTTACCACTCCGGTTTTAACTGGCGATACCAAATTCTATGTTGCCGCAGTTTCTCCAACTGGTTGTGTAAGCTACAAAACTGTAGTTAATGTAACTACTAATCCTGCTCCGGTAACGCCTGATTTACTTTCGGCACTGGTAAATACCTGTCCGAATACTTCGGTTACCTTCCAGGTTAAAAACCCGGTTGCAGGTACAACTTATAACTGGTACGATAGCGCAGTATCGAATACAGTGTTATTTACCGGCGATAATTTTACCACACCACTAATTACTGCAAATACCAGCTACTTTGTAGCCGCTGTAAATAGCTGTGGTACCTCATCTACCAGAACAGAAGGTAAGATTGTACTGGGTACAATAGATATTCCGATAATTACGCCTCCATCTGTAACCATCAGCGAAGGTTCAGTTGCCGTGTTAAAAGCAACGTCGAGTACAGCAGGCGCAACCATTAACTGGTACACTACGCCAAACGGATTAGTACCTGTATTTACCGGCGAAACTTTTGTTACACCACAGTTAAGTGCTACTACAACTTATTATGTAGAAGCAACAGTTGCAGGTGGTTGTACAGCCACCAGCAGAGCTACTGTTACGGTTACTGTTATTCCAAATGGTACGCCGGTTACTACACCTTGCGGTGCTGCTACAACAACTGTGGCCAGTGGTGTAACAGGTGTGGCTGTTTTAGCGGGTGTTTTCAACCCAACTTTTGCAGTTGATAATGATGTAAATACAGGATCTAGCCTGGTTATGCCGGCAGGCTTATTAGGTGCTTCGGTTTACCACCAGGTTGGTTTTACCGGATTATCGAACGTAGGCGATACTTTAAGAGTGAAAATTACTACACCTGGAACATTGCTTTCAGTGGCAGTGTTGCCGAACTTAACGGTAACTACTTTCCAGGGAACGACCAGCAATAACGATGCAGTGTCGGTATCTAATCCTTTAATCAGCTTAAAATTATTAACAGGTGGAACTTCAGCCATATTAAGCTTTGTACCAACAAGCAAATTTGATGGTGTAGAACTTAGATTGGGCTCAGGCTTACTGGGTGCTTTAACATCTGTTAATTTAGATTATGCACAACGTGTAATTACTACACCGACGGTAACATCAGCTACAGCAACTGCTTGTCAGGGCTCATCGGCCACATTCGGCGTACAGAACCCTCAGGCGGGTGTGGTTTATAAATGGTATTTAGGTACTACTTACCAGACTGGCAAAGATGGTGCAACTTTCACCACCGATCCAACTTTAACTGCTGGTACTTATACTTATTCGGTTACTGCAACGGCTAATGGTTGCGAGACCGTAGGTACCAAAGTGGTAGTAACCATATTGCCTCCGGCAGCACCTCCAGTTGCTTCAACTACCAACCCGGCTACAACTTGTACCGGTTCACCTGCAACCTTAAGTGTTCAGGCTGTTGCAGGCATAACCTATAACTGGTACGATGCGGCTGTGGGTGGAAATATGTTGGTTACCAACAACAGCAGCTTTACCACTCCTGCATCTCTGGCAGTTGGTCCGCATGATTATTATGTAGAATCGGTAAGCGGAGCCGGTTGTACCAATCCAATCCGTACCAAAGTTTCTATTACCGTTAATCCTTCAGCAACGGCTGCCGATTTAACTGTAACCGGAACAACATCATTATGTGCTTCAGGTACAGCAGTATTAACTGCCGCCAGTACAACAGTAACCAGTCCGGTGTTTACCTGGTACAGCGATGCTGCTTTAACACAGGTTGTTAACGTAGGCGCAGTGTTTAACACACCAGCCATTACGGTTACCACTAAATACTATGTTACCGTTAATGGTGCAAATAAATGTGCTAATACTCCGGGTAATGCTAAAGAAGTTACGGTTACCGTTAATCCGGTTGCTGGTCCGACTGATATTAATTTAGCCGGAACAAGCACCATTTGCGGTGGTTCTACAGTAACCTTAACCGCTACCAGTACTACGGTTACCAATCCGGTATTTACCTGGTACAGCGACGCGGCCTTAACCACGGTTGTAAACACTGGAGCAAGCTTTGTTACTCCTGCCCTTAACGCAACCACCACTTATTATGTAACCGTAAAAGGCGATAACAAGTGCGAGAATACAGCTGCTTCAGCAAAATCGATTACCATTACCGTTAATCCAAAGGCTACAGATTCAGATATTGCCATCAGCGGAATCACTTCAATCTGTAAAGGATCTACTGCGGCACTATCTGCATCGACAACAACTGTAATCAATCCGGTATTTACCTGGTACAGTGATGCAGCCTTAACAACAGTAGCTTATGTGGGCGCAAGCTTTACAACGCCTGCACTTAACGCAACCACTACTTATTATGTAACGGTTAGAGGCGATAATAAATGTGAGAATTTACCGGCTAACGCTAAGGTGGTTACCGTGACCGTTAAAGAATTTGCTACGGCTGCCGATATTGCAGTAAGCAATGCTAAAATCTGTTCCGGTACTACTGTAATGTTAATGGCTTCGAGCACTACGGTTACACAACCGGTATTTACCTGGTACAGCGATGCCTCATTAACCAGTGTTGTATTTACCGGCCCAACTTTTACCGTAAATGGATTAACGGCCACTACCAATTATTATGTAACAGTAAAAGGTGCCAATAAGTGCGAAAACGGTGCTGCAGATGCGAAGGTAGTAACCGTTACGGTTAATCCTTTGGCTAGCTCAACCGATATTATTCTTAACGGAAGCACAGTGGCTTGCGCCGGATCACCGGCTGTGTTGAGTGCAACCTCTTCAACAGTTACCAATCCGGTGTTTACCTGGTATAGTGATGCGGCTTTAACCAATGTAAGTTTCATTGGTGCAAATTATACCACACCTGCCTTAACCAGCACAACTACTTATTATGTAACGGTCAAAGGCGATAATAAATGCGAAAATGCGCCAGGTACAGCAAGGGTGATTACCATTACGGTAAATCCTGTAGCTACAGCAGCTGATATTACCGCTGCTAATGCTACCATCTGTTCGGGCTCGGGTACCACATTGGTAGCCAGCACCACCACCGTAACCAACCCAACCTTTACCTGGTATACCGATGCCAATTTAACATCGGTGGCTTATGTAGGTGCATCGTTTGTAACCCCTGCATTAACTGCAACTACTACTTATTATGTTACAGTTAAAGGCGATAACAAATGTGAAAACTCAAAAATTACTGCGAAAGTAGTAACCGTAAATGTAAATGCGGGTGCAACTGCTGCCGATATCACCGTATCAACCCCTGCTAAAATCTGTGGCTCTGGTTCGGTAGTAATTAACGCCAGTTCTACCACGGTTACCAGTCCGGTATTTACCTGGTACAACGATGCTTCACTAACCAGTGTTGCATTTACAGGTGCGATATTTACTACGCCGAACTTAACCACAACAACAACCTATTACGTAACGGTTAAGGGCAGCAATAAATGCGAAAACAGTGCCGCAAACGCTAAAGCAGTAACAGTTACAGTTAACCCAATTGCAGTAGCAAGCGATATTACGGTTAATGGTTCTACTTCAGTTTGTGCCAATACAGCAGCAACGTTAGCTGCAACCAGCACAACAGTCACCAATCCGGTATTTACCTGGTACAGTGATGCAACCTTAACTACAGTCGTGTTTACCGGACCGGTATTTGTATCACCGGCCTTAAGTACCAATACCACTTATTATGTAACGGTTAAAGGCGATAACAAATGTGAAAACTCGGCTGCTACAGCGCGTTCAGTAAATGTAGTTGTTAACGCAACACCTACAACACCAACAGTATCAGCTCCTGCAGGTGGTATTTGCTCTGGCGATGCAGCAACTTTAACCATTACCAACATTCAGCCGGGGGTTACTTACCAATGGTATGATGCTGCAACCAGTGGTAACCTGTTATTCTCAGGTACTACATTTAATACAACGGCACTTACCGCCACCACAGATTTCTATGTAATTGCTACCGGTGCAGGCGGCTGTACCAACAATGGTGGCAGGGTTAAAGTAACGGTTACCGTTAACACAAAACCAACCGTACCTACAGTGGCTTCGTCGTCGGTGAGTGTTTGTACAGGAAGCCCGGCAGCATTAACGGTTAGCAATCCACAAACAGGCGTTACTTACAACTGGTACACAGCTTCAGCTGGCGGATCGCCGGTAGGAACAGGAGTTAACTTTACGACTCCTGCGGTGAATGCCAATGCTACTTATTATGTAGAAGGTGCTAACGGAACCTGTACATCTGCTTCAAGAACACCGGTAAATGTTACCGCCTTGCCAGTGCCAGTTGCACCTGCATCGGTAACAGCAGCAAACGGCACGCTTTGCGCGGGTAGTTCAACTATACTAACGGTTAACAATCCGGTAACTGGCTTAGTTTACAGATGGTATGCTGCAAGCTCTGGCGGAGCAGTATTGGCCGAAGGTATCACCTTTACAACACCTGCATTAAACGCCACAACTATTTACTATGTAGAAAGCGTTGCGGTAGGCGGCTGTGCAAGTCCAAGCAGAACGGCAGTAACCGTTAATGTACTTCCGGTACTTGATAAACCAGTGGTTGTGGTGCAAAACACCACGCCTAACAGTGTAACATTTGGCTGGGCTGCGGTTGCCAATGCAACAGGTTACGAAGTATCGCTTGATAATGGCTTAACATGGATTAGCCCAACCAGCGGATCAACAGGAACCAGCTATACAGCCTTAGGTTTAAAGCCTGATCAAAGTGTTACCATTGTGGTAAGGGCAAAAGGTCAGTTAGATTGTCAAACCAGTGCAAACTCTGCTCCGGTTACAGGCAAAGCGGCTAATCCTTTTGGAAATCAGGTTTACATACCAAATGCATTTACACCGAATAACGATGGTAAAAACGATGTATTCTTAATCTATGGCAATACCATTGCAAGTGCTAAAATGAGTATTTACACCCAATGGGGTCAATTAATATTCCAATCAGATAACGTAGCTAACGGATGGGATGGAACCTTTAAAGGGGTGAACCAGCCAACAGGGGTATATGTTTACATGGTTGAAGTAACCTTTACCGATGGAACAACAACCCTGAAAAAAGGAACAGTAACGCTGATTAGATAAGAAGAGGATTAATAATAAACAGATAAAATCATAGACCATGAAAATATTATCGGCTTTAAAAATATATGTTGCGATGTTCGGATTACTGTTGTGTACAGCAAAATCCTTTGCGCAAACCGACCCACATTTTTCGCAATATTATGCTTACCCGTTATGGCTGAACCCAGCCTTAACGGGAGTAATTGATGGTGATTACCGTGGTTCGGTAAACTTTAAGCAACAGTGGAGCGCATTAAACAGCTCTTTCCTAACCGGCGGTGCCTCGTTTGATATGGCACCTAAAAAGAACTTTGCATTTGGCGCTACGGTGCTAAACCAAAGGGCAGGAGAGCTCGACTTTAACTACCTGACGGCACTCGTATCCGGATCATACCGTTTACGTTTTGGTGCTGAAGGTTTGCAGATGATCAGCTTTGGATTACAGGCAGGGATTATCAACCGTAGTTTCGATTTCTCACAAGCCAGATTTGGTAACCAGTTTAACCCGATCTCGGGTTACGATGGAGGCATGATGAGTGGTGAAACATTATCATCACAGTCTTCTTTAGTGCCTGATGTTAATGCTGGTATAATGTTTTTTGATGGCAATCCCAATAAAAGTGTAAACGTTTTCTTGGGTGCCAGTGCAGCGCACTTAACCCGCCCAATGGATCGCTTTTCTGGTAGTAATTCCAGAATCCCTGTTCGGGTTACCGCGCATGGTGGTGCCAGAATCCGCGCTTCGCAATTGTTAGATATTGTGCCAAATGCTTTGGTAATGTATCAGGGAAATACAAACGAGGTTTCTTTAGGCGCATATGCACAGCTAAACGTTAATCCATCAGCAAACATTTTATTTGGGGGTAACTACCGGGCTAAAGATGCCGCAATTGCCTTTGTTGGTTTACAGCTAAAAAATATGGTTTTCGGATTAAGCTATGATGTAAATACCTCGAGCTTTAACCGTGCATCAAACAGCAACGGTGGCTTAGAATTGTCTATCTCGTTAATCGGCCGCAACGGAATCATTGGTCCAAACTTCTTTTGTCCACGTTTATAATTATTCAGATGAAAAAAATATTACTCTTTTTGTTAGTGGCATTTGGCAGTTATGCAAACGCACAGTTTGTGGTAAATTATAAAAAGGTTGCCGATACTTATTTTGAAAATAAGGATTACTACGCGGCCTCTACCTTTTATAAAAGAGCATTAAAAATTACTGGTGACAGTACCTATGCTATTTTACCTTATGGTAAAGAAAGAAAAACTGCATCTGATGATAGAGCGATAGAAGATTACGAAGGATCGGTTTACAATCTGGCTGAATCGAGCCGTTTATACCGTGAATTTAATGAGGCCGAAAAGTATTATGCCGTTGCTATAACTTTTACCAATACCCGCTATAGAAAAGCTCTTTTTTATTACGCAGAAAGTTTACGCGCTAACAAAAAGTTCAATCTGGCTATCGATGCCTTTCAACAGTATATCCAAAGAAATCCGGGTGAGGCATTGGCTAAAGAGGCACAAAAAGAAATTGAATCCTGCAAATTTGCTATCGAGGAGATGCGTTTTCCACGCATGGTACAGGTAAAAAAAGTACCTGCCAACGTAAATGGTTTGGGTTCAAATTATGCCCCCGTTAAACTGAACAACGAATTTTATTTTACTTCTTCGCGCCCAGTTGCTGTAGCTGGTAAACGTGATTTGGTTAAAACCGATGCTGGCGATGTACAGGTTTCGACCAAAAGTAATCCCTTCATCAATAACATTTATACAGCTAAAGGCGAGTTAAGCGGCAGTGATATTGCTGTTAAAATGGTTGACATCAATTTCCCGAAAAATGTGGAAATAGCTGCGCCGGCCTTTTCACCAAATGGCAGTGTGGTTTATTTTACAGCCTGGAAGGATAAAGAAAAATATAGTATTTACAGCGCTAAAAAAACAGGTGATAGGTGGTCTGATCCGCTGCCTGTTGGTTTGCAGGTAAATAGTAAAGATTTTAATTCTTCGCAGCCTTTTGTAACCAGCGATGGTAAGTTCCTGCTTTTCTCATCTGACAGGATTGGTGGTTATGGTAAATTCGATTTATGGTATTGCGCCATTCGCGAAGACGGATCTTTAGGTCAGGCTGTAAACTTTGGTCCGGCAATTAATACCGAAGACGATGAGCGCGCACCTTATTACAACACTTTAACCAAAAAACTATTGTTCAGTACGGATGGCAGAACTGGTTTCGGCGGCCTTGACTTTTTCGAGTCGGAAGGCGATTTGGTTACCTGGTCAACTCCCAAAAACCTGGGCTATCCTTTCAACTCATCAAAAGATGATCTTTATTTCACGGCCATTGATGATCGCGGTACAAGAGGTTATATCAGTTCCGATCGCGAATCATCATGCTGCTTAGAGCTTTTCGAGGTGAAAAAAGAATACCTCTCTATTTCGGGCATTTTAACCGATTGTAAAACCAAAGCACCTTTGGCTGGTGCCGCGGTAACACTTACCAATGCAGAAGGCCCGCAAAAGTTTACTACAGGAGCAGATGGCGTGTACAGGTTTAAAGTAGATTCGAAAAGACCAATTAAGTTACTTTTTGCCAAAGACAACTACTTTGCCATTACCCGCAATTACCCTTATGAAGAGCTGGCTAAAGCAGATACACTGATTTACAAAGATTATTGCTTAAGTCCTTTTAAGTTAGGTATCCCAATGACTTTGGATAACGTGTATTATGAATTTAACAGCGCTGAGCTAACCGAACCTTCTAAAAAAGTATTGGATTTCTTAATCCCGATTATGGAAGATAATCCCGAAATGGAAATTGAATTAGGGTCGCATACCGATAACATCGGAACCGACGAGTATAACCTTGATTTATCAAACCGAAGGGCTAAATCATGTGTTGATTACCTGGAGAGTAAAGGTATTGCCGCTGCACGAATGACTTCTAAAGGTTATGGCGAATCGATGCCGATTGCACCAAACGAAATCGTGGTTAAACGCAAGAAAAAAGATAATCCAGAAGGAAGAGCTAAAAACAGAAGAACAGAATTTAAAGTAACCAAAAAATAATAGAAATTAGCATCCCGGTAAGCCATCTTCCTTTTAGGAGATGGCTTTTTTGTTTTTATCACCACCCTTTTAAATTAATCTTTGTAATTTTCGGCCTACCATTTAAATGCAATGAAACTTCAGATCCAACCGACAATAATTTTTAGAACACCTAAATTTTCATACCAGGCAGAGCTTGTCAGTTGTTGGGAGGAATTAAAAGAAGCGATTTCCATTTCTTCTTCAGCTTTTTACGAAACAATAAAAGAGGTAAAAGCTAATGAACTAGCCGGTCTTCCTCCTAAAATTCATTTCACTATCTGGAAGTACTTTAACCGGTCTAAATTCCGTGCAACACCTTACGGCACCTTTGCCGGTTTTAGCCTGTTAAACAATGCCATAAAGCCGGAGGGCAGCCAAATTATTGTTAAGGAAGCATTACAGGTACACGAGCTGGTTGATTGGCCGCAAAAAAATGATATCCGGTTTCAGCTGGCCGAATTATTACCAAAAAACTGTATGCTTTTTAGCAATAGCAGTTACTATATAGCATCAAACAGCATACGTTATATTGCTTGTGCGGATGGAGTGTTTGAATTGGCAGAACTAGATTACGATAATACCGTAAAGCAGCTGCTAGACGCTTGTTTAACGCCAATCCGTGTTAACGATCTGGTTAAAGCCCTGAAGTTGGAAAGTTCCGAACTTGAAGGATTATTTGGCTTATTGCAGGATATGCACGACCTGCAACTTATTTTTACTGATTACGATCCTAATATTATAGGTACTGATTATTTTGAGCGCATTGGCCTTAATAATACCGCCAGTTTGCCTAAATATCTGCTTGCACAAAGAAACGTCCGGTCCGGGAACCTGGAAGAACGGTTGCTTCAGGCAATTCCTGCATTAGCCAAATTAATGCAGGATATTTTACCTCCCAAAGAACAAGGCGCTCTGGGGCAGTTTGCCTCACGTTTTAAAAACAAATTCGAAGATCAGGAAATTCCGTTGTTGATGGCTTTGGATCCCGAAATGGGCGTGGGCTACGATGAGCTGGAACAGTCAGGCCAAAACGATGACTTTATTGCCAGGCTAAATAATAAACCTTCAAAAAAAACAACTGAAGGCGAACAGATTAAAAACCTGTTACGCACAAGCCTCTCTCCGCAGGGTTTTGAAAAAGGAAAAACCATTTTCTTGAATAAACTTTCCTTTGCACCTAATGAAAAGCCTTTGCCTTTACCCAATTCGTTTAGTATGATCATGTCTGTTCAAGACGATCTTATTTTTGCTGAACAGATTGGCGGCGCAACTTCAAATGCACTTACAGGACGTTTTACAATGGCTAGTGAAGCGGTTGAACAGTATACCAAAAGTGTTGCACGCATAGAAGAAGAGGCCAATCCCGATGTTTTGTTTTTTGATGTAGCCTATATGGTCGAAGCCAATGTAGATAACGTAAACCGTCGAAAACTGATTTATAGTCACCAGTTATCAATCCTAAATTTCGATACCTCAGCTGCACCCTTAACCTTAAATGATATTCAGCTTGCTGTGCAGGGTACTGAAGTAATCCTGCGTTCTAAGCAGTTAAATAAACGTTTGGTGCCACGCTTAGCCTCCGCTTATAATTATTCGCGTTCCGATCTTTCAGTATTCAGGCTCCTGTGCGATTTGCAATATCAGGGGTTACAAAGCAACCTTTCCCTTCCACTCGATACCATCTTTCCCGATTTGGATTATTACCCGCGCCTGCAATACCAGAACATTGTTTTGAGTAACAGCAAGTGGAAAATACATAAAGAAAACCTTTTAGGTAGCGATAAGAAGCCTATGCCTGTCCATCTCTGTCGGGAATATCTGAAAGATGTAGGAGTAAGTTCTTACTTTAAAGCGGGAGTGTCCGATCAGACATTGTGTTTTGCACTTGATAGCGATGAGGACTTGACTGCTTTTCTGCAATACATGCAAAAACAAAATAGTATTTATTTAGAGGAAGTTACTTTTCCTCAGCAAAGTACTGTGGTTGATGAAAAGTCGAGACCATACATTTCCCAGTTTATTTTAAGTCTTACGCATAACCACCAGCTTTATGCAGGCATTACAGCCCGCCCCGAATCTGCAGCTGTAACCCGCTTTTTCCCACCGGGAAAAGAGTGGCTGTATTTCGAAATTTATTCGCACCAACAGCGGTCTGATCAGGTTTTAGCCGAGGTTATTACGCCTTTTGTTGCCAAACACGAAGCTGATATCAAAACCTGGTTTTTTATAAGATACAATGAAAATGGAAACCACATCAGGTTTAGGTTGCAATTGCAAAACGAACTTAGGGCACAGGTACTAATTGCCGATCTGATGGAAGATCTGGCAGTACTTTTGAACAGTGGCCTGGTTTCGGACGTACAGATTAAAACTTATAAGCGGGAGCTGGAGCGTTATGGAAGCGGTAATATTGAAAATGTAGAAAAACATTTTGCCGTTGACAGTGCATTTGTGCTTTCGCTTTTTGAAACCCAGCCCAGTCATTTTGATAAATATAAACTTTGTGCAGCCCTGGTCTCAACGCTGGTTGTTTCGAAAATAACCGACCGCTCAACCTTATTTAAAATGATTAGCGGAATTTCTGATGCATTTAACCGGGAACATCATCTAGATGCATCTGATTTTAAACAACTGAACAGCCAGTATCAGGAATTCAGGAAAGCTGCATTTGGTGGGTTAAATGAACATCAACAGCAGAAATTTAATGTATTATCCGCCTCATTGATTGGTATTTTGAAACAATGTAAGTCAACACAGCAGGCAAAACTGTTTAGCGATTTAATGCACATGCATGTAAACAGGTTGTTCAATAAAGACCAGCGAACACATGAAATGGTGATGTATTATTTCCTTTTAAAAGAAATTCAGCGTCAAAAGGCAATGGCAGGTTAACGATTTAACTTAGCCATTGGGTTAACAATATTGACGTCAATTTCTGTAATATACCGGTTTAAAGGGTCTTTATAATACCTGAACACATAGTCTTCACCATAAAAATTGTTCAGGCGCTTAGCAATATTCTCAATCCCTACGTGATGGCTTTCGGTTTGCTTGCCCTTATTATCATTAATCATGTTAATCGTAGTGATATTCAGATTGTTGTTTTGGTAAGCAATTTTGATCTGAGCGGGTTGGGTAGAATGCGAAACATTCCCATGTTTAAAAATGTTCTCTACTAAAGTTAGCAGGATAAGCGGTGGAAATCTGAGTCCGAATAAATCGCCGGTTACGTCAAGTTCGAGGTTAATGGTATTGGCAGTACGGAGCTTATGAAGATTAATCAGGTGCTCAATTTGCTCAATTTCTTCACTCAAAGGAACTACCTCTGATGCCTCAGGCCGTTTAAGGGCATACCGCATCATTTCTGCTAGGTTCATAATCGCATCAGCAGCCATAGGAGCCTTTTTACGGGCGTCATTATAAATAAAGTTTAGAGTATTAAACAGGAAGTGAGGGTTAATCTGACTGCGCAGGTAATTGTTTTGCGATTGTACCAGATCGTTTTCGAGGGCCTGTTTTTCAATTTGGGTAACCAGGTTCTGCCTTTCCAGCGCCTCTACCTTCTTTCGCTCTTCGAACGATTTATTAATGTAAACGTAACCGGTAGCAAAACCAATAAATAACAACGACCTGTAAATGCAGTTTAAAACAAAACTCATACTGAGCTCAAGTGGCACATCAACCTTGAACAGGTGGAGTTGTACAAACAGCAGCCCCAACAAATGGGTAGTAATAATATACGTAAAAATGGCAAGTGCAATGAGCAGGAAAATCTTTAAAATTTTTAAGCTGCCCTTACTCCCTTCGAGTACTTTATTCAGGAAAAATGAGTAGGTATAAAAAACAGATATGTTAGTTAAATAGATTAATACATAAATGGCAGGTGGTTGAAATCTTTTACTCAATAAGCCAAGAATAAATACCTCGTAAATGATGTAAATACCCCACACAATTAGATGAGACTTATACTTTTCGTAGAAGGTTTTTAAATTTAAAAGGTTCATTTTTTTGCTTTTATTCTATTGAAATGCGGTTTTTATCTCCCAAAAAAGGGGGTTTGTGTAAAAAAATAGTGCTAGTTGTTTTTCTGCCGCACCTTTACAGAAATTAATAACAACAATAAAAAATCACATTTAAAATAATATACCATGAAAGCGCAACACACAACTAAACTTGCAAAAAAAACTGTATTTGTTTACAAAAACATTAAAGATCAAAACAACTTCAGTACTAATCCAATTACCGACCAAAGCCAGACAATTGCAACGAACGGTACCTGGATTTTTGCAATCTAGTTAAGGATTCGCTTTTATCAAATTTTAATAATTCATAAACGGCAAAACTATTTTACAGCCGTTCTTTATATAATTCTAACAATTAAGTATATTCAATCATGAAAATGCAACAAGCAGCAAAATTGACTAAAAAAACGGTATTTGTTTATAAAAATATCAAAGACCAAAATAACTTCGAAACCAACCCAATTACCGATCAAAGCCAAACTATTGCTACAAACGGTACATGGAGCATCGTTGTGCTTACTACTGGTTTCTAGTTGATTTTAACAAACTACTTTGAACGTAGGCAAAGAAAGCATCTTTATAACCTTCGCCAATTTGTATCATCTCATTGTTTACCAAACGTATAATATTGCCATCAACTTTTTTTATGGCGCTTTTGGCAACAATATTTGATTTATTCACCCTGATAAATGCGTGACTTTCAAGCGCTTTTTCAATCTCCTTTAATGTAAGGTACGTGGTGTGGGTTTCAGATTTGGTAATAATCTGGATGTAGTTCTGTAAAGCCTTGATATAAAGTATCTCATCGATCGCAATATTAGAAAAAGCATATTTATGATCGCCTTTAATGTAAAGGGCAGCAACCTGATCAGCTTCTTTTGGGGTAGCTTTGGTAGCATTAGCCTCTTTCTTTAAAATCCGGTCTATGCCTAGTGCGAATTTTGCAAATGAAATAGGTTTAAGTAAGTATTGATCCGATTGTACATCGAATGCCTGCAGGGCATAGTCGGGATGTGCGGTAGTAAATATCAGGTATTTCGCTTTCTCTCTGATGTTTTTAGCCAACTCCAGACCGTTTATGCCTGGCATGTCAATATCCATAAACAATAAATCAATCTCATCGTCAACACTAATTTCTGTAAGTGCCTGTACAGGGCTGGTAAAAGTCTTAAAAACAGTTAAACCAGGCATTTCGGCAATGTGATCGGTAAGTACCTCAATTGCATGCTGCTCGTCGTCAATAACAACGCATTTTAGATTCATGAGTATTAAATATGTTTGTTTTTATGATTTGATTGCAAGTTAAATAAAAATGCATTGATTTAACAATTGGGCTTAAAAAAACTTCTCCCCCGGTTTTATCTAAAAAACCGGGGGTTTCGTGTAAAATTCTCTGGGGTTGATGTAAAAAACTTACCAGCCCAACTTCTTTTTCTAATCTTTAAACTGTTTGCCAAAAACAAATAATTGGAAGTGTTAAAAGCTCCCGATGAAAAACATCTGCCTGCCCAATCTTGTGTAGCCTGTAGATAAGCAAATTAAAAACAGGCCATACAATACTGGGTTAAAAATTAAAACAATAAAAAGATTTAAATAATATCGAGAAAAAAGAAATATTCCCCTACATCTATCTTCCTCTAAAATGAAACACAACGAATACGAGTATTTACTCAATAAAATCTACTACAACGGGATCCTTAAAAAACAAGGGGTTAATGCAGATATTTATCAGAGAATGCAAAACGAGTACAGTAATCTCGATATGAAAAATCTTGTAGAGGGAAAGCTGGACAGCGAATATGCTTTCAGAAAATCTTTCCTGGTTGTGCGTAACTACGTTCAGCAAGCTATTAAAGATGGGATGAAAAGCTTTCAGTTTACGATGCGTGCCAGTGATATTACTAAGCTTACTTATATGGTTGATATGTTAAACAGGAATTTTTTCGATAAACAAAGTTTAGATCAGATCATTATCACAGCTAATTCGGTATTCAGTCAGTATAACTTAAAAAATTAACTACCAATAAGATATTACCATGGAATTAAAAGACGAAATCGGGCAATTTGCCGTAAGAATTAAGAAAATGCTTCCACAAGTTCAATCTGAGGATTTAACCCGGAATGCCTTAGTAATGCCTTTTATTCAAATCTTAGGATTCGATCCTTCTGAGGTTCAATCTGAAGCTGTTTTAGATTTTGGGGTTAAGAAAAGCAAAAAAGTTGATTATACCATTATGAAAGATGGCGAGCCAACTATTTTGGTTGAATGTAAGCACCACAACGATAATTTAGATATTCACGATTCGCGTTTATCTAAGTATTTCCGCAAAACAAAAGCTAAATATGGTTTATTAACCAATGGCTTAGTATATCGTTTTTATACTGAGAAAATGGTTAGATCTAAGAAAAACCAGGAGCCTGCGTTTGAATTTAAAATCACCGACACTAAAGCTGCTATTATTGCCAAAATGATCGAAGAGCATAAAGATTACTTTAATGTAGATCAGAACAAGGCGCAATAACACCGGTTAATAAAATATTAATTTTAATCTAAGAGTTCCCGAAAATTCTTATCTAAGGTCCTGATGAAAATCGGGACTTTTTTGTTCGCTGATTTTTAGATATAAACCATAAAAAAAAGGAGCAACCAAAATGAATGGTGCTCCCTTTAAATACATTGGCTTTAAGGCCGGTTAAATTAGCTCTACGCTTCTGCTTACAAAAGCAGTTAACTCTGCGCCAGTTAACATACCTTGTGCCAGCAGCGCTAAATCTACAGCTTGTTTAGCTAAGGTACTTTGTTCGGCCTCATCCGATTTTAGGATTTTGCCAATTAACTTGTGGTTGCCATTAATCGCTACTTTATAGTTATCTGGCATCTGGCCATAAAAACCCATTCCACCACCCATAGCAGCCATATCTTTCATGCGGCGCATAAACTCGTCCATGGTAATGGTAACGGGTAGCTCTTCAGGATGTAAAGCCACAATTTCTACATGCATGCCTGGTTTGGTAATCGCCTTTTCGAAAATACCAGCTACTTCCTTAACCTGGTCTTCAGTTAAAACATGTTCATTCTGCTCATCTTTTTCAATCAGTTTATCTGCAACACTCGAATCAACACGCTTGATCGAAGTTTTTTCCAGTTTCTGCTCTAATTGATTAATGAAGTGGTTGTCAATCGGCGAATCGAGTACCAGTACATCATATTCTTTTTTATTGGCCGACTGGATAAAGGCATCCTGTTTAGCCGCATCATTGGTATATAAATAAACTACGCTGCCATTTTTGTCTGTTTGTAAAGGCGATACTTTCTCTTTGTATTCCGGTAGAGTGTAAAGCTCATTTTTAGTGTTGCCAACCAACGCAAAATCTTTGGCTTTATCGTAAAATTTCTCCTCGCTAATCATGCCATACTTAACAAAAAGGCCAATGTCTTTCCATTTTTCTTCGTATGCCTTGCGGTCTTTGGCAAATAGTTCAGCCAGTTTATCAGCTACTTTTTTAGTAATGTAATTGTTGATCTTTTTAACATTACTATCAGCCTGTAAGAAGCTACGAGACACATTTAGCGGAATATCAGGAGAATCGATTACGCCATGCAATAACATTAAGAATTCAGGCACAATATCTTTTACTTCGTCAGTAATAAATACCTGACGCGAGTACAACTTGATTTTGTTACGTTGCATTTCGAAGTCGTTTTTCAACTTAGGGAAATACAATACACCGGTTAAGTTAAACGGATAATCAACATTTAAGTGAATCCAGAACAAAGGCTCTTCTGAGAATGGATATAATTCGCGGTAAAAACTCAGGTAATCTTCATCTGACAAATCTGCAGGTGCTTTTGTCCAGATTGGGTTGGTCGTGTTAATGATATTGTCAACTGTTACATCACTGTATTTTGCTTTACCTTCTTCATCAACACCGTCTTCAACCGACTGCGTTTTGGTGCCAAACTTTATTGGAACTGGTAAAAATTTGGCGTATTTATCCAAGATTTCCTGTAGTTTAGATTCTTCTAAAAATTCTTCTGAATCTTTGTTGATGTGCAGGATAATATCAGTACCACGACTGGTTTTGGTGCCTTCGGTAATTTCGAATTCGGTACTGCCATCGCAAACCCATCTTGCAGGCTCAGCGCCATCCTGGTATGATAAAGTTTGAATTTCAACCAAATCGGCTACCATAAACGCTGAATAGAAACCTAAACCGAACTTACCGATGATTTCATTGGCATCTTTGGCATCTTTGAACTTTTCTACAAACTCACTTGCTCCTGAAAATGCAACCTGGTTAATGTATTTTTTGATTTCTTCAGCAGTCATACCCAAACCATTATCGCTAATAGTGATGGTTTTTGCCGCTTTATCTACAGCAACCTGTACCAGTGGCTGACCAACTTCGCCGTTGAACTGGCCCAGAGAACCTAATCTCTTAATTTTTTGAACCGCATCTACAGCGTTAGAAACCAACTCACGAAGAAAAATCTCGTTATCAGAGTATAAAAACTTTTTAATTATAGGGAAAATATTCTCGGTATGGATGGAGATATTTCCTTTTTCCTGTATGCTCATATGTAAATAAATTGTTTAATCTATATCCTGCATAACAAGGGTTGTTCCAAAGGGTTTTATTTGCCAAAATGACAGATGCTAATGGCGATGATGTAAAAAAGAAGCCAAAAAACTAAGAGTTTTTTGGCTTTAAAATCGTGTATGTTGTTTTTAGTTTAGCAGAAAACTTGGCTGATCTTCTTCTAAGGAAAGAATTTTTGAGATTTTCTTTAGAAGTACATCCATCTGGAACGGTTTTGATAAGAAATCGTCCTGACCATAATTCAGGGTAGTAAAATCTTTTGGATCGTACAAGCCAGAAATCAGTAAAATCGGAATTTTAGAAGTGCTTTCTATAGATTTTAACTGTTCGCATAAAATACGACCATCTATATGTCCTAGCGAAATATCAAGTAAAATTAAATCAGGGTTAAATTGTGCTATTCGGTTAAAAATTTCTTCTCCATCATTTAGTGCCGATACTTTAAAGCCGCCAATTTCCAGTATCAATTGTATGGTTTCTAAAACCTCAATATCATCATCTACTACCAGTATTCTCTTCATATGTGTTAGCAATTATATGCTGTTTAAACGTATAACAAAAATTTGTGTCGTTATGTTTACAATCTTAAACATATTTTAACAATTTATTATAGCCAAAAAGTAGATTTTGATTTAGCTGGCCTGTTGTATAATGCCTTCCTTGTGTAAAATAAAATTAAACAGTTCATCTATAGGTTTTTGCAGAATCTTGCCCGGTTCAATACCGTTTTCCAACAATACTGAAATAAGTGCATCCTGATAATAGTAAGCAATTGAACCTACAAAATGACATGGAACACTTTTATGTTTAGGGTAGTCTTTAACATTGGTATCTACAAATTCCTGAAAGCCTTTTCTTAATATTTCCTGAATAAAAGGATGGTCTTTATGGCTGGCCATAAAGCGGCTAAAACCTGCTAAATAAATGTTAGGGAATGGTTTCTGGTATACATTGGTGATAATTTGTTCTTTTTCTGCAGGAAAGGTTTTTTTAAATTCTGCCGCTAAATTGGCAGGCATTTTATTGTATAAGTAGCTTAACAGTACCTTTTTTCCAAAGAAAGTACCGGATCCTTCATCGCCCAGAACATAACCTAAGCCATGGTGGCCATCGTGTATTTTCTTTCCGTCAAAATAGCAGATATTAGATCCCGTACCTAAAATGCAGTTTAAGCCTTCTGCATTTCCACATGTAGCATATACTGAACCTAAAAGATCGTGATCCACAGAAATAAAGGCTTTGGTAAAAATAGTTGATAATCCGTTCGAAACTACTTCGTGTTTATCGGGAGAAGAACAGCCCGCCCCAAAAAAGTAAATTTCCTTAACCTCATCTGCATATTGGGTTAAGGATTCATTTTTCGCAATTAACTTGGAAATTTCCAGCTCATTTAAAAAATAAGGGTTTATTCCCGGCGTACTAAACTTAACAGTTTCGCCATTGTGATAGCCCATCCAATCGGTTTTTGAAGAGCCACTATCTGCAACAAGTATCATGGATTAAATATAAAGATAAATTACAGAATTTTAAACTTGCAATAATTTCGTTACCTCATTTTAACCCTTATTGGCAGCATTTTAACACCTGTACAACTTTATTAAAGGTTTTTAATCAATTGTTTATGTATTTTAAAAATCAATCAGAAATTGTTGGGTTTTAATCATAAAAAAAGCTCAATAACAAAAATTATGGTTTATAGCTACCTGCAATCAGCCTGATCTGATAACTTTCGGGTGGCTTTACTCTGTTTACTTAACCAAATCAATACTTCCGCTAATTGTTTTTAAGGTGGTTTCAGCTATTTTGGCCTGATACTGCATTTCGATGAAACGGTTTTGGGCATCAATGGCATTGCGTTGTGCTTCCCGCAGTTCTAACGGGGCAATGCTGCCTAAACGGTATTTGGCTAAGGTAATATCGAGGTTTTCTTTGGCAATATCTACATTGCGCTGCTCCAGCTTAATCAGATCCAGATAGGTGCTGTAATTTTCATATGCGCTAAGCAATTGTGAATTTACGTCCTGCTTGGTTTTGTTTAAGGTAATGGCCGAGTTATCGATTTCTATTTTGGCATTACGTTCCTGCTGGCGCTGTAAAAAGCCATTAAATAGGTTAATGCTAGCGGTTACACCATATGTAAATCCGTTTGCGGCAAACTTTTGGTTAAAGCCCGTTGGGCTGGTACTGTTTGCCCTGCTGTAACCTGAGTTTAGGCTTACAGAAGGGTATCTTGCCCCGCGGATCGATTTTAGATTTAAAGCTGCAATGCGCTGGTTGATAAAGGCATTCTGTACATTTGGATTCTGCTGTTGGGCCATTTCGGCCATTTTGCTAAATGAAATAGTTTTATCTACATCAATTTTATTTTCTGCCGAAAATGAAATACCTGCATCCCTGGCCATTAACTGGTTCAAGCGCACTTTGGCCACCTGTAAGGTGTTTTTAGCTTGCAGGTAGCTGGAAGTATCTGTATTATAATCGACCTGTGCACTTAATACATCCAGTTTAGAACCCCGGCCGAGTTGTAATTTTGTTTTGGCAATATTGGCGCGTAAAACAGAAACATCCATAGCGCTATCGGCTGCAATAACCAGTTGTTGCTGTCTTACAATATCGTAGTATGCTGAAATTACATCGGCTACGGTAGTTAAAATGGTTAAGCGGGCATTTAGCTCGCCTTGTTTTTGCAGCTCTTTCAGACGGTCGTAATTGGCAAACATGCTAAATCCATCAAAGATAGTCCAGTTTAAATCGGCACCATAACTGTTATTGGTACTTTTGGCCCCTGTAATTACCCTATCTGGCCCGGTTGCAGGTGTTTGCCGGGTATTTTGGATACTTCCGCCATTGGTATAACTTCCTGTTAAGCTAGGCAGCATACCTGCGTTGCCAACATTGACATTGTTTTTTGCGATGTCTACCTGATTTTTGCTGATTTTAATATCATAATTGTTTTGTAAAGCAATGGTAATGGCCTCTTGCAGGCTTAGCCTTTCTTGTGCAAAACCTGAAAGCGATAAGCTTATTAGTAGGATAAAAGTTCTTAATTTCTTGCTCATCTTATTCTTCTATATGTAAAGCTTCCTGTTCAAAACGATGGGCTTCTTTTAATTCTTTATTGGGTTTGTAAGGTTTGGCCCAGTAAGAGTAAATGGCCGGGATTACAAATAGTGTTAATACTAAAGAGAACAAAGTTCCGCCTACAATTACGGTTCCCATACTCATTCTGCTTTTTGCCGCGGCACCTAATGCGAGCGCAATAGGCAGCGCACCGATGGCAATGGCCAAACTGGTCATTAAAATCGGGCGTAAACGCGAAACAGCAGCTTCTCTGATGGCCTCTGGTATTGCAATGCCTTTCTCCTTAAGCTGGTTTGCAAATTCTACAATTAAGATACCGTTTTTAGTTACCAAGCCAATAAGCATAATGGTACCAATCTGGCTGAAGATATTCCAGCTTTGACCACATAACCAGAGCGATAAAAAGGCTCCGGCAACCGCCATTGGTACGGTTAATATGATAATAATGGGGTCTTTAAAGCTTTCAAATTGTGCTGAAAGGATTAAATAAACCAATAGGAGAGCCAGGCCGAAGGCAAAGAAAGTGTTAGAAGAACTTTCCTGAAAATCGCGCGATTCGCCACTCAAATCGGTGGAGAAGGTTTCATCTAATACTTTTTTTGATATGGCATCCATGGCGTCTATACCCTCTCCAATGCTTTTACCGGGTGCTAAACCTGCTGAAACAGTAGCGGCAATGAAACGATTGTTGCGGTACAACTGTGGCGGACTACTTTCTTCTTTAGCTGTTACCAGGTTATCAAGCTGAACCAGTTCGCCTTTATCGTTACGCACGTAAACCGAACTCAAATCGAGCGGGTCCTTCCTGTCGCCACGATCAAACTGACCAATTACCTGGTATTGTTTTCCATTCATGAAAAAGTAAGAGAACCTTTGCCCGCTCAATCCTAAATTTAAGGTCTGTGCAATTGCAGAAATGGAAACGCCTAAATTTTTAGCTTTATCCCTGTCAATGGTCAGGTTGATTTCGGGTTTGTTAAATTTAAGGTTCACATCCGAAATGGTAAATGTAGGGTCTTTGGCTACTGCATCCATAAACAATGGAATTTTCTCGCGTAGCTTTTCAAAATTTTGTGCCTGAATGATGTAACTGATGGGTAATCCGCCGCGGCGGCCGACCGAAATGGTAGGTTGCTGGCTAACAATGGTTTTACCTTCAGTATATTTTTTGGTTACACGGGTAAGCATATCTGCAATGTCCTTTTGCGACCGTTTGCGTGTTTCCGGATCGGTTAACCCCATCCGCACAAAGCCTGAGTTGACAGCACCCGAGCCACCAAAACTTGGCGAGCTGATGGTAATGTTCACATTCTTTTCGGGAACAGAATCAATCACCAACTGGTTCAGTTTCATGATAAACTTATCTGTATAAGCAAATGAGGCGCCTTCTGGTGTAGATACGTTGATGTTGATGGCACTGCGGTCATCGTAAGGGGCCGTTTCTTTCGGCAATATCTTCCAGAAAAGGAAAATGAGTCCCATACACACCAGGATAATCGGTACCGAAAGCCATCTTTTATCTAAAAATTTATTCAGGTTCGATTCGTATGCATCGTTCAATTTTACAAAATAAGGTTCGGTCCAGTTATAGAAACGTGATGGTTTATGACCTCCTTTTTTCATTAGATAGGCATTCAGCATTGGCGTTAGTGTAAGCGAAACAAAGGCCGATACCAACACAGCTGCCCCGATTACTACCCCAAACTCCCTGAACAGGCGGCCCACAAAGCCCTGCAGGAAAATTACGGGTAAAAATACTGCCGCGAGGGTAATCGAGATTGAAATTACTGCAAAAAAGATTTCGTTCGATCCCTTTATAGCTGCTTCAAATGGCGACATGCCTTCCTCTACCTTTTTAAAGATATTTTCGGTAACCACAATACCATCATCTACCACCAGTCCTGTTGCCAGTACAATGGCCAGTAAACTCAGTACGTTTATCGAAAAGCCAAAGGCGTACATGATAAAGAAAGTGAAAATAAGCGATACAGGAATATCAATTAATGGTCTGAAGGCAATCGCCCAATCCCTGAAGAAAAGATAAATGATCAGGATTACCAGTACCAGTGACAGACCGATAGTTTCGGCAACCTCAGTTACTGAACGTTTAATAAATAGCGTGTTGTCTAAAGCAACTTTCAGTTTAATATCCTGGGGGATATCGGCCTGTAATTTATCGAAACGTTTGTAAAACTCTTTACTGATGTTGAGGTAATTGGCTCCGGGTTGTGGAATGATGGCTACAGCGACCATGGGTTTACCCGATTCGCGCAAAACGGTTTCCTCATTTTCAGGCCCCAAAACAGCATAACCCACATCTTTTAATTTAATTACCTGATTGCTGTCTGATTTAAGGATCAGGTTGTTGAACTGGCTTTCATTGGTTAATTTACCAAGGGTTTTTACTGTAAGTTCAGTAGTTGCTCCCGTTATTTTTCCCGATGGAAGCTCTACATTTTCGTTATCTAAAGCAGTAACAATATCCTGTGAGGTTAAGCCATAAGCACTTAATTTATTCGGATCCATCCAAATGCGCATGGCATATTTACGCTGTCCCTGAATTTGAACGCTACTTACACCTGGAATGGTTTGAATACGATCGGCAATTACGTTTTCAGCAAAATCGCTTAACTCCAGCGTATTGCGCTTATCACTCTGGATCGTCATTGATAAAATTGGATCAGAGTTGGCGTCGGCTTTGCTAACAACCGGTAGGCCATCAATATCTTTAGGTAAGTTTCTGGCAGCCTGAGAAACTTTATCACGGACATCATTGGCTGCCTCTTCAATATTTTTATCGAGGTTAAACTCAATTGTGATATTACTTGATCCCTGATTACTGGATGAAGAAATATTTCTGATCCCGTCGATCGAGTTAATTGATTTTTCGAGTGGTTCGGTAATCTGTGATTCAATAATATCTGAGTTGGCACCCGGATAAGAGGTTCTTACCGAAACAACTGTCGGATCGATAGAAGGGTACTCACGTACGCCCAGAAAGGTATAGCCGATGATCCCGAAGAGAACAATCAACAAGTTCATTACAATGGCCAGAACCGGCCTTTTTATACTCGTGGTGGAGATACTCATAACTATTCTTTAACCAAATGAACTTTAACCGGCGCATCTTTCTTCAAAGCCATCGATCCTGTAGTTAAAACGGTATCACCTGCTTTTAATCCGGAGGTAATCACAATGTTTTCATCGGTACGGGTACCGGCTTCTACTTTAACTTCCTGTGCTTTACCATCCTTTTGGATATAAACAATTTTTCCCTTTAAAACCGGAATAACAGCTTCGTTAGGGATCAGGATAGCATTTTGAAGGGTAGTTAAGGCCAGTTTAATTTTTGCAAAAGATCCTGGTAACAGGCTATTATCGGCATTTGGAGCCAAAGCCCTGATTTGTAAAGTACGTGTGGTGGCGTTAATGCCGGGTTCTATGGCATATATTTTTCCTTTGTTCTGTTTAGCAGAACCATCAGTAGTAAAAATAATTTCAGAATTTATTTTAACCTGACCTGCATATTTTTCAGGAACGGAAAAGGTAACCTTAACAGGATTGGTACTCACTAAGTTGGCAATCACCGAAGCAGGAGTCAAGTAGGTGCCTGCAGAAATGCTGCGTAAACCTACCCGGCCAGTAAAAGGCGCACGGATAGTGGTTTTAGCCAGCTGTGCCCTGATTAGTTGTGCCTGTGCCTGTAACGATTTTAAATCTGCAAGTGTAGTATCGTATTCTTCCTGACTGATTGCTCCTTTAGCCAACAATTGTTTTGCCCGGTTTTCGTTGGTAGCCGAAAGTTTTTGTTTTGTTAGCGCATCCTGCAATTGCGCCTGTATATCTCTGTCGTTTACTTTTACCAATACACTTCCTTTGGATACTGTAGTTCCCTCCTGGAAATAAATTCCGGTAACCAGGCCAGATACTTCGCTTTTTAACACTACCGATTCATTTGCTTCGATAGCACCTGTTACTTCCAGATCGTTATCAAACGATACCGGTTTTACCACAATGCCATCTACTATAAGTGGTGCTGATTTTCCGTCTTTACCTCCTGCTTTACCTTTACCTGCACCAGCCGATGCGCCACCTTTTCCCTCTAGTTTTTTGTTTGCATTAATTCTGTAATATACCAGATAGGCCAGGCCCAGTGCTAAAACAGCATAAAAAATATACCTTTTCTTCATGTTTAAATTTGTGTCGTGCGTGTTCTAAACATTAAAATAACATTAATGTTCCAGCATTAGAGCGTAAAAATATCCAAATAGTTTAGTCCTAAATTTGTTGTATTAAGGATGTTACTGACTTTAGTCTGAAGTACGTAGTCCGGAATCCACAGTCTCTGTGCAAAATAATGGGTTTTAGTCAACCATTGTTAACATAAAAATGAACAAATTGATGCCTGGTGCAATTTGAAGGATAAGTTCTCATCGTTTTCTGTTAATTGCCAAACACTGAACGCGGAACAAACAGAAACAACTATTTTACATCACATTTAGCTATTTCATACTGAAAACCCATCAATAAATCTAAATTTGCAGCAAAGCAAGTGAATATGTTTAATAAAAAATCAATTTTAGGTTTAGTTTTACTACTAACGTGTATTATGGCAGCGAAGGCGCAGGTAAAAATAGGCTTTGAGGTTTCTTTTAAAGAACCGCAGGCACATTACGCCGAGGTACAGATGAATATTTCTGGCCTGGCAAAAGATTATGTAGATGTAAAAATGCCCGTGTGGACACCGGGTTCTTACCTGGTTCGTGAGTTTGAAAAAAGTGTAGAAGAGTTTAAAGCTACTGCGGCAGGCAAAGCTGTTAAAGTAGAAAAAGTAAGAAAAAACACCTGGCGGATCTTTTCGGCAAAAGCCAAAGATATTCAAATTAACTACCGTGTTTACGCATTCGAGATCTCTGTTCGTACAGCATTTATCGATGAGTCGCATGCATTTTTATCGCCTACGGCAATTTTTATGCATCCTGATGGAATGATTAAATCGCCAAGTACAGTTAAAATTATTCCTTTTAATACCTGGTCTAAAGTTTCTACCGGTTTAGCCCCGGTTGCCGGCGAGCAGTTTACCTATAAAGCGACTGATTTCGATATCCTGTACGATAGCCCGATTGAAGTAGGTAACCAGGATACTTTTGAGTTTACCGCTGCAGGCGTTCGTCATGAAGTGGCGATGTACGGCGGAGGTAACTACGATAAAGAAAAGCTTAAAGTGGATATGGCTAAAATTGTAGAGAAAGAAACTGCGGTTTATGGTGAAAACCCAAATAAATATTACCTTTTTATTGTACATAACTTTTTAAAAGGTGGTGGCGGTTTAGAGCATTTAAACTCTACTACTTTAGGTGCTACCAGAAATGCCTATAATACCGACGAGGGTTATAAAGGCTTTTTAGCTTTGGTGGCGCATGAGTATCACCACCTTTGGAACGTGAAGCGTTTACGTCCTATTGCTTTAGGACCATTCGATTACGATAACGAAAACTACACCACTAACCTTTGGGTGGCCGAAGGTTTTACCTCTTACTATGAAAACAAATATTTGCACCGTGCAGGCTTTACAGATGTTAACGAATTTTTGAAAGATTTAGCTGGTGGCGTAGGTACAGTTTTAAATACACCGGGTGCTAAATACCAGTCGGCAGCTTCTTCTAGTTACGATGCCTGGATTATTGGCTATCGCCCGAATGAGAACTCAAAAAATAATTCGATATCTTACTACAATAAAGGTGAGGTGATTGGTATTTTAATGGATATTGAAATTATTAATGCTACTAAAGGGGCTAAAAGCTTAGATGATGTGATGAAAGCGATGTACCTGCAATGCAAAACTTTAAAACGCGGTTATACCGATGCCGAATTTAAAGCAATGGTTGAAAAAATATCAGGAATTAGCTTTACCAGTTTCTGGGCAAAATATGTTAACGGAGTAGATGATGTAGAATATGTAAAGTATTTTGGTTATGCGGGTGTAGATGTTGCTACTGAAAATGCCACCCCTGGAAAACCGGTTACTGGCGCCAGCGGACAATTGAGTAGCGAAGGTTTAACTATTACAGCTACGGTTAGAAATTCTGCTGCCTGGATTAGCGGATTAAATGTAAATGATGTGGTGCTTGCCCTGGATGATACTTCGTTGAGCGAAGCACTTTCAACTGTCCGGTTAAAAAGCCCGGCTTTATCTTTAGATGTCTTGCCTCTGGTAGCCAAAAAGAACATTGGCGATGTATTGAAACTTAAGGTTAAACGCGATGGCCTGGAGAAAGAAATTTCTTTAACCCTGAAAGAAAATCCAAATGTACGCTTAAAAGCAACGGTTAACGAAAATGCAACAGCTGCTCAAAAAGCAGTATTGAAAAAATGGACCGGGAAATAAATCGAAATGCGAGTAAAATAAAAAGATCCCGTTAGTATGTGCTAACGGGATCTTTTTATTTAGGATATTTGTTATAATAATTATCGAAGGTTATGACTAAACAGCTTTTATCTATATTTTTCCTTTCATGCTTTTCTTTTTTTAAAAATGAGCAGGGTTTCGCGCAACAAAATTCTTGTAAGGGTTATTATGATAAAGAATTGGCGCTGTTTGTTTATACAGAAGTTGATCAGATGCCCGAATATCCTGGAGGAATTACTAGGTTTTATAAGTTTATTTCAGATGTGACACTTGTTGGAGCTGATCAAGAACAAATGCAATCAACGGTTTTTCCAACTTTTGTGATAGACACTTCTGGCCATGTCAAAAGCATAGGCATTTACCAGAAACTCCCTAAAGATTATACACGGTTGGATCGTAACATGATCAAATTATTAAAAGATTGTCCGCAATGGGAACCCGCAAAATGTAACAACAAAAAAGTAGCAATGCGCTATCGGACACGCATTACATTGTGCTACACCAATTAAAATATTAATTCAGACAGACTAAGCATAAAAAATCCTGTAAGATGTATCATCTTACAGGATTTTTTATTTTGTTTAGCGCCGGGCGCTCTGCCCTGCGTTTAGAAAGTATATCTGAAACCTAAACCAAATCTGCCGGCATTAAAATCACTGTCGTTAGATCCGATGTAAAGTCTTGGTCTCCAGTCTAAGGCAAGTGCCAAAGGCGCTCCCGAAAATTTATAATCTAAACCTACCATTGGTACCAGATAAAAGTTAGAACCACCATCATACAATTGAATTGACGGACCACCACCAATATACCAATCTAAACCTCTTGCTCCAGGAATGGAAGAATTGTATTGTAAGAATCCCTGAATAACTGTAGAATTACCACCAAAAAGCACATCACCCTGGATAGCGGCTTTCGGGCTAAAGTGGTGTCTGATAGATGGACCTACCAATGTAGCACCATCACCAAAATCGATACCTAAACCTAGTCCGGTTTTATAGTTTTGAGCTTTAACGTTTGTTGTACTCAGGGCAAATAATGCAATGCATCCTAAAATTGTAAATAACTTTTTCATAATTAATATGTTTTTGTAAAATAATTATCTGCCTAACAACTTTAATGCCGTTTCTGTTTTTAAGGTCAAAATCCGGAACGATTAAAAAACAATGCTTGCATAGTAATTTTGTAATTGCTAAGTTTAGTTTTAAATTTTTGATCAGAATAAATACGGCTTTTAGCTAAGCTGGATGTATTATTTTAATTAAAGAGGCGCATAATGATCAATCTTTATGATTGATTTTTTAACTTAACCAAATAATAACAATTCATATGGCGGCAGAAATTAAACGGGTTTTTGATCTTTTGAACTATAGCCTCGAAATTCCTAAGCAGGAATTCATCAGCGGAAAAATTAAAGGGAAATGGATAAATTATAGTACAGCCGATTTTTGTACAGCAGTAGATAATCTAAGTCGCGGGTTAATTAAACAAGGGATTAACAAAGGCGGAAGAGTAGCTGTAATGTCGCACAACCGGCCCGAATGGAACATTGCCGATTTCGCCGCCAACCAGATTGGTGCTTACCAGATTCCATTATACCCCACGCTGGCCGAACATGATATTCAGTTTATATTAAAGGATGCAGAGATCTCGATTGTTTTTGTGGCTGACGAAGAATTGTATAAAAAAATTAAGCCCTGTGCAGATGCCATAAACCCAGCTATTAAAATTTTTAGCTTTAATGAAATTGCCGAAGCCGACAACTGGAATGTGCTGATCACCGAAGGCAAAGCTGCTACGGAGATCAATCTTGATGATTATCGTGCAAAAGTAGGGCCAGAAGATGTTTTAACGCTGATTTATACTTCTGGTACAACCGGTACCCCTAAAGGAGTCATGCTTACCCACAATAACCTGGTGGCCAACTTTGTCAACTCATCAGTAGTAATTCCTGAAGGGGTTAAGAAAGGGCTGAGCTTTTTGCCCTTATCACACATTTTCGAACGGATGATCATTTACTTGTACCTGTTCAATTCTACCGCTGTTTATTACGCCGAAAGCATGGAAACCATTGTAGCCGATATTCAGCATGTAAAACCCAATGCTTTTTCTACCGTTCCGAGGCTACTCGAGAAAGTGTATGATAAGATTATGGAGAAAGGGAAATCATTAACCGGTGTTAAAAGGGGGATTTTCTTCTGGTCGGTAGCTTTGGCCGAGCAGTATTCGGTTAACGCAGGTACCTGGTACAACTTTAAACTGGGCATTGCCCGTAAACTGGTGTTTAAAAAATGGCAGGAAGCCCTTGGCGGTGAAATTGTGGTAATTGTATCAGGAGGTGCAGCGCTGAATCCACGTTTAGCACGCATTTTCTGGGCCGCTGGTATGCCTGTTTTTGAAGGTTATGGTCTGACTGAAACTTCGCCGGTAATTACAGTAAATCATTTTGGCGGTACCATGTTTGGCACTGTTGGCGAAGTGATTAAAGGAGTTGAGGTTAAAATTGCTGAAGATGGAGAAGTGTTAACCCGGGGGCACCAGGTAATGAAAGGTTATTACAACCGACCTGATTTAACCAGTGAAGCCATAGACCAGGACGGCTGGTTCCATACAGGTGATATTGGCGAACTGGTAGACGGCCGCTTCTTAAAGATTACCGACCGTAAGAAAGAAATGTTTAAAACAGCAGGGGGTAAATACGTGGCTCCGCAGATGCTCGAAAATAAATACAAGGAGTCAATTTTTATCGAACAGATTATGGTGCTGGGTGAGAACAGAAAATTTCCTTCTGCACTGATTGTACCTAACTTTGAAACCTTAAAAACCTGGGCAGGCCGAAAAGGTATTAATTTTACTGCAATAGCTGAATTGATAAAAAATGAACAGGTTTTAGCCAAATACGATGAAGTTATTGAAGCAGCTAATGCAGGATTCGGGAAGTGGGAACAGGTAAAAAGGTTTGCTTTATTGCCTAAAGAATGGAGTATTGATGGCGGAGAACTTACTCCAAAACTGAGCTTGAAAAGAAAAGTAATTACCGAGAAAAATAACGAAGTAATTGAAAAAATATATAAAGATGCCGAAAACTATAAAGCTCCTCAATAATTTTAAAAAATCAGTAAGCTGTCTTGGCGTAGTTGTTTTATTGGCAGGTTGCGTAACCGGACAACTGGGTAAGAATAATAGTGGCGAATATAAAAACGGGATGGTGGTTTCTGCCCACCCCGAAGCTTCTCAGGTCGGGGTCGATATTTTAAAAAAAGGTGGCAATGCCGTTGATGCGGCTGTGGCGGTACAGTTTGCCCTTGCTGTTGTGTATCCCAATGCCGGTAACATTGGCGGCGGCGGTTTTATGGTGTACAGAGGGGCAAATGGCGAAACAAATGCTTTAGATTTTAGAGAAAAAGCTGCAGCAGCTGCCAGCAGGGACATGTATCTGGATGCTGCCGGCAATCCGATAGTAGATAAGAGCCTGTACGGGCATTTGGCAGCTGGTGTACCCGGATCTGTTGATGGCATGGTAGAAGCACATCAAAAATATGGGAAGTTAACCTGGGCACAGGTGCTACAACCTGCGATTGATTTAGCAAAAAGCGGCTTTAAAATCACTAACCGCCAGGCCGGCGAACTAAATAGCTTGCACAGGAAGTTAATGGATTTTAACCCAAACGGAACTGCACTGGTAAATTTAGAACACCCCTGGCAGGAAAATGATGTATTGGTGCAAAATGAGCTGGCCAGTACTTTAAAACTAATTCAGGAAAAGGGCAGGGCCGGTTTCTACGAAGGTGCTGTGGCCGATTCAGTCGTAGCCGAAATGCAGCGGGGCAAGGGCCTGATTACCAAAGCAGATTTAAAAAATTACCATGCTACCTGGCGCAAGCCCGTTACCGGAAATTATAAAGGCTATCAGATTATTACCATGCCGCCAACCAGCAGCGGAGGTATTGCCTTAATTCAGTTACTTCAATCCGTAGAACCTTATCCCTTAAAAAGATGGGGACACAATGCCGATTCTACAGTGCAGGTAATTGTTGAGGCAGAAAGACGCGTGTATGCAGATCGGGCTACCCACCTGGGGGATCCTGATTTTTATGCCGTTCCACAAGGGCAGTTGTTAAATACAGCCTATAATAAAAGCCGGATGGCAAATTTTAACTGGGCTGCCGCAACACCAAGCAGTGCTGTTATGGCCGGCGAAATTAAAGGAGCAGAACACGAGGAAACTACTCATTTTTCTATCGTGGATCGCGAGGGGAATGCAGTTTCAATTACAACTACGTTAAATGGTTCTTATGGTTCACTGGTTGCCGTTAAAGGAGCCGGTTTTTTGCTCAATAATGAAATGGACGACTTTTCGGTTAAACCCGGTGCACCAAATATGTATGGCTTGGTTGGTGGCGAAGCCAATGCCATTGCGCCCAATAAAAGAATGTTAAGCTCTATGACCCCTACTATTGTCGAGAAAGACGGGAGATTGTTTATGGTTGTGGGTACTCCCGGAGGTTCAACCATCATTACCTCTGTATTTCAAACGATCATTAATGTAATCGATTTCGGCATGTCGATGCAGCAGGCAGTAGCTGCTAAAAAATTTCACCACCAGTGGCTGCCAGATGAGGTGTATGTGGAAAAAGAAGCAATAGATAGCCTGGCTATCCAAAAATTAAAAGCTAAGGGTTATCACATTGTACCGAGAGGGTCTATCGGTAGGGTCGATGCTATTTTGAGAACCCAATGGGGCAACTATCAGGGCGGGGCGGATCCCAGGGGAGACGATAAGGCCATTGGCTGGTAACTGGACATCGCTTCAATTTTTTATCTTAACTTTAGGCAATCTGTTACCATCCAGATAATTGCTTATCCGATTTAAAATTTAAAGAGATGAAGAAGCGCATATTTAATCTTGCCCTGAATTATCCGGATTTACCTGGTGTAGATTCGGCCATCTCATTTGGACCTTTCATACAATACCTTCATCAGAGAATTAAAGAGGAACAAACTGTAAAGGCTGCGCTTTACCGCAATGCTTTAAAAGAGTTTGAAAAGCAGGGAATCAATAATCAGGTAATTGCTACCGAAGATATTTACCAGCACGAGCTGCTGCTTGAGCATGTCTACGCTTGTCTTTCGCCTGCTCTTTTAGCAGAAGATCACCAGGCATGGGGGCTTTGTACACCTATGCAGCCCATTACTTTTTATGGAACAGAGCTGATGTTTAAACTGCTTGAGCTTAAAGAAAAAGATCAGAACAGTTTCGAGGGAGTAAGAACGCCGGAACAGCAACAGCAGGATCGCCTGCATTTTATATATTCCTTTATTCTTAACCAGGTATATGCTTTTCACGTACCATTAACCGAAAAATACCATTCAGGTACTAATCCGGATACGGGTTTGCCGGGGTATTTTCATATTGGGGTAAATACAGATTTTATTGAGGTAAAAGTTAAACGGCCATTACCCGAATTCAGTTACAGGGAACTACAACAATATTTGAGTGAAGAATCGGGGCTCGATAAGTTGCAGCAAGTGTTGCCACTGTCTCTTTTCGAACTCAGGGGGATTTCTGTACTGACCATAACCGATGTAACGGCTAAGCAGGCACTTGAGAATATTAAAGCTGTGAGGTTGAGCCGCGTTCCGGGCAATGAGGACCTGGCTTATTCAGCAGTAATTCAATCGCTTAAGGTTCTGGTGCAAAATGCCAATATCCAGTTCGACCTTTTTCCTTTTGTAAGGGTTAACAATAAAATGGTTTATGGTTATGTAAAAGGAGGCAGCGGATTGCTTTTCTCGGTATGGGGAGAAGAAACCTTAAGCCCTGAAGCTTTTCAGCAAATTGCAGAGGGCTATGCAGCAAACCCCAACTCCTTTTATTCTCCCGATATCTGGGCCGAAAGCAGGGAAATGTTTCCCTGGTTAGAGCGGTTTAGGGAGCTCAATGTAAAATCGATGGCGCTTTTACCTGTATTTCATAATCAGGTATTGGTGGGGGTTTTAGGTATGCATACCTGGGTTGGCGAAACTTTCGATGAAAAGAAAATTGTGCTGTTGGAACAAGTACTGGCACCCATTGCTCAGCTACTGCAGGTTTATATTGATGAATTTAATTTAGAGATCGAAAATATCATTAAAGAGAAATATACTGCTATTCAGCCTGCTGTACAGTGGAAATTTAACGAAGCCGCCTGGCATCATCTGCACGACAGGAAAAAGAATTTGCCGCTACGTACTGAGGATATCAGCTTTACAGATGTTTATCCATTTTATGGGGCAATAGATATTAGAAACTCTACGACCGAAAGAAATATAGCTGGCAAGGCCGATCTTAATCTGCATCTGAGCCTGCTCCGCGATACGCTTGAACAACTCAGTAAAATCTATAACGATGCACTGCTGGTTGAAATTATCTTTAACTGTAAAAAATGGAATGATATTTTGCATGGCGACGAGCTGAATACCACGGAAGAGAACAGCCTCAATATTTTCCTCAACGAAGAAACCTGCGATTATTTAAAACTCATTTCGCAATCGCACCCCAATACAAAAAAGATTATCGATCAATATCTAGAAAGTATTGCATTACAGGGCGGGAAGGTACACCAACACCGGCAGGCTTTAGAAACATCTATGCAGCTGATCAATACGGATATTAACAATTATTTTGAAGCCGAACGAGAAAAATTGCAGGAGTCTTTTCCTTGCTATTTCGAAAAATTCAGAACCGATGGGGTAGAGTACGACATTTACATCGGGCAGTCTATCGCTCCTGGCCGGATTTTCAATCACTTTCACCTCAAAAACCTGCGTTTGTGGCAACTTTCTTCAATGGCAACCATTGCTAAAATAGTGCGGCAGCGCCAGCCCGATTTGCCCGTTAAACTTGCCACTACCCAATTGATTTTTATACATAACCACCCCATCGATATTAGTTTTAGAATCGATGAAAGGAAGTTTGATGTTGAAGGAGCTTACAACATCAGGTACCAGATGATTAAAAAACGAATCGATAAAGTACTTATTCGCAACTCAGAAGAGCGCCTAACCCAACCTGATAAACTGGCATTGATTTATTTCAATAAAAGAGATATAGACGATTACCTTCCATTTGTAAAATACCTGCAGGAAACCGGAGTATTGGGTGCTGAAACAGAAGATCTTGATTTGGAAGCTTTGCAGGGATTAAGCGGATTAAAAGCCTTACGCCTGGCCATTTTATAGGCGGTTAAACTGAAGTATCTTCAATAAGTTACATTGCTCCTTTACTTCCAATTCTTCCCGTTTATTTATATTGCGTTAGCTAATCCAAATCATCTCTTGCTATGCGCAAACTATTCCCGTTGTTTTTACTTTTAACAATCACCCTAAAGTTACAGGCCCAAACCAATGAGGCCAGCCTGGTAAGTCCGTTAATTAACCAGTATCAATCAGATAAAACCATGTTTAACCGTAAATATACGCTTAAACGTTCTGCAGAGTATTTTAACCGGATGGGGCAATTTTATGCCGATTGGCAAAAACAATTGAATACATTGTCTTTTAATAAACTTACTGTAAATGAAAGGGTAGACTACCTCTTGCTTAAACGGGACATCCGGTCTGATTCGGCAAGTTTGCAACAAAATTACACCGAATTTAAAACCAGCATATTTGCCTTGCCATTTGCCAATGTGCTGTTAGATTTTGAAGCGAAGCGAAGGATTGGCCGGCAACAAGATGGTAAAATCACGCAACAACAATTTGAACAACTTAAGGCAAATATCCGTAAAACAGCAAAGGCAGTCGAAAACAAAGAATTGGCTGTTACACCTGTACAGGCTTCATGGGCACAGCAAACGGTTAATCAATACCTGACTGTATTTACTGAAGCTTATAAATTTTACGACGGCTACGATCCGCAGTTCACCAGGGCCACGAAAGGAGTTTATCCGGAAGTGGTTGATGCGCTGAAAGATTATGCTGAGGTGCTGGGGAAAATGGCCAAACCCTCTAATATTCAGGATGACGGAAGTGGTATTATTGGTAATCCGATAGGGAGAACAGCTTTGCTAAGCAATTTAAAGGATGAAATGATTGCCTACACTCCTGAGCAGATTGAAGCCATTGCCATGAAGGAGTTTGCCTGGTGCGATGCCGAAATGCTAAAGGCTGCGCAACAAATGGGTTTTGGTAACGATTGGAAAAAAGCGCTGGAAAAAGTGAAAACCGATTACCCCGAATTGGGTAAACAGCCCGAACTGGTTTATCAGCTGGCAAATGAAGCCATAAACTTTGTAGAAAAAAACAAACTGATCACTATTCCGCCAATGGCCAAAGAAGGTTGGCGCATGCGGATGTTAAGTCCGCAGGAACAGTTGTTTGCTCCCTTTTTTTTAGGAGGCGAATCTGTATTAATTGCCTATCCAACAGAAGATATGAGTGAAGAGACCAAAATGATGACACTCCGTGGCAACAACAGGCATTTTTCAAGGGCAGTGGTATTTCATGAGCTTATTCCGGGGCATAACCTGCAATATTTTATGCAGAGCCGGTATAAGCCCTACAGAAAAGTGTTTGGTACACCTTTCTGGACCGAAGGCTGGTCGCTTTACTGGGAAATGTTGCTCTGGGACCAGAATTTTCCCAAATCTCCTGAAGATAAAATCGGGATGCTTTTTTGGCGTATGCACCGTTGCGCGCGCATCATTTTTTCAATGAATTACCATTTGGGCAAATGGACACCTGTACAATGTATTGACTTCCTGGTAGATCGCGTAGGTTTCGAGCGTGCCAATGCCGAAGCCGAGGTACGGCGCTCTTTTACCGGAGGTTATGGGCCACTTTATCAAATTGGTTATATGTTAGGCGGACTCCAGTTCAGAGCTTTACATAAAGAATTGGTGCAGAGTGGGAAAATGACTAATATTCAGTTTCACGATCGGATATTACACGAAAATAACATGCCCGTTGAAATGGTAAGAGCTTTGTTAACCAATCAGCAATTGCCCCTGAATTTCACTACCCAATGGAAATTTGCCGGTGAAATCAAATAGAGCACATGGTAATTAAGCAGCTCCTGTTCATTCTGAAGTTGTGGAAAAGTTGATAAGTATTTTTACTTGCCTGTAGTTTTTGGTATGGCTATTGCGAAGAGTAAGCAACGCTTATTCAACGTTATATAGAAAACTATGAAATTACAACTATTAAAAACGCTGCCAGTTGCGATAGCTGGTCTGCTTATTGGATCGGTTACCTCTGCCCAGGAAAAACCGGCAGGTTCAGCTACTTTCAGAACATGGTCTATTGGTGTTAATGCCGGTGTATTAACTCCACTTTCACCGCTTGGTGGCAAAAATGACTTTAGTAACAACAAATCTGGTTTCGGTTATGGTTTATACATTAAGAAACAGATTACCCCTTATTTCTCACTTCGTTTAGATGGAGTTCGTGGTAAATTGAAAGGTGATAATACCGAACCATATGAAAGTGGTGTGGTAAACAATTCGCCCGTAAAAGCATTCGATACCCAGTTGGCCTATTCAGGAAGTTTAAACGCAGTGGTAAACATGTTTAACATCGATATGTTTAAAAAAGAGAATGCTTTACAGCTTTATGCTTCGGCTGGTGCAGGTATTGCAGGTTATAAGCCTACCATTACCACTGCAGCAGGTACCTCACTTTATGCTGGCGATAAAAACATTCAGGAGTTAATTATTCCTGTTGGTTTAGGTGCCAAGTTTAAAATTTCTGATGCTGTTAACTTTGATTTAGGCTGGACCATCAATTTTGTGGATGGAGATAACTTGGATGGCTATTACAGAAATGGTAATGACAAGTACAACTATGCTTATGCAGGTTTAGAGTTTGCTTTAGGTAGCGGAAAACAACTGGCTTTCCACAATCCGGTTGCTTTAACTTACGACGAAGCCGTAAATGCAAAACAAACCGCTGATGGTTTAAGAAGTGATTTAGATGCTCAGAAAGCCGAAAATGCAAAATTACGTTCAGAAATGACTGATTTGCTTAAAGATTCTGATGGTGATGGTGTTGCCGATAAACTGGATAAATGTCCTAATACGCCATCTGGTACTGTAGTAGATGGAGCAGGTTGTCCACTAAAAACTCCTGAAAAAGTAGTAGAAAAAGTAATCGTAACCGAAGAAGACCGTAAGGTAGTTAACGAAGCGATTAAAAACCTGGAGTTCGATTTAGGTAAAGCTACTATCCGTTCTAAATCTTATGCTTCATTAAACAGAGTAGCTGCTTTATTGATACAGAAAAACTTTAGCCTAAAATTAGCTGGTCATACCGATAACACCGGTTCAAAAGAATTGAACTTACGTTTATCGAAAGACAGAGCCGAATCTGTTAAAGCTTATTTAGTATCACAAGGTGCAAATGCATCACGTATCGAAGCTACAGGTTATGGCATGGGTCAGCCAATTGCTACTAATAAAACAGCAGCTGGTCGTCAGCAAAACCGCCGTGTAGAGTTTACCCTTTACTAGTCTGTTTGCAATATAAAAATGAAAAGTCCCGGTACAAACCGGGACTTTTTTGGTTTACAGCCTTTATTTAATCGATACTATTGTCTTCTTGATCTCGCTTAAATCGTTCATCTCAAAGTTTGGCAAATTCGGGTAAAATCGCTGATAAATAATCTGATGATCCTTACTATCATAAACACTAATGATTTTATCATCAGCCCGCTGGGTGTAAATCACATATTTAACAGGTACATCCTGCTGTAAAATTAAACTGTCGAGCTGTTTGTTCGATACAAATTTCAGCTTGTAATTGTAAGGTTCTGCAACAATGCCTGATTGTGGTAAAAGTGCGAGTTTCGACGAAAATTCTGCTTTAATATATTCAGGGATATATAAAACTTCTTTAGCCAGTTCGGGCAAACGTACTTTATTGTAAAACTGATAATCTATTTCCCGGTTTTCTGCCGAACGTAGTCCATCGTTGATTTGTTTTAAATAACCACTTAAAAAGCCTGGCGACCAATTGTTGAAATGCGATTTGTTGTAAAGGTTAGATAAAAGATAGTTTTTAATACTCCTTTGCGATCCATACTGCTGATCTTGGATTTCAACAAGCATGTTAGTTGATTTGTCGGCAAAAAGCGTAACTGTTGCCAATACACTTTCTTCTTTTAACCTGGCCTTTTTACCTGGTGTTACCAGTTTCAAGGTGTATACGATGTTTGCAATTGCCCTCCCATCTGCTTTTTCAGGATAACCATCAAAATAGAAAAAAGAGTAATTGGCCAGTGTATCGTAACGGGATAGTTCTTCGGGCTTAATAATTTTATAAGGTGTAATGGTCCAGATTTTTTTAATGGCCTGATCAAATTTTTCCAGCTCGGCGTAATCAGTATATTGCAGGGTAAAAAAGGTAGTTGTCTTTTTAAAAACTTCCAGTTTCTGACTATTAGCAGCTGAATTACCGAAGTAAGATACCTGGCTTTTACCAATCAAACCCCATAAAATAAATGAACTGAATAATAGGAGTTGCTTCAAGTTTAACATATTAAGTCGTTTTCATTTGTGTGTTTCCATAATAAGAAAAATTTGACAATTATTTTGATTTTTTCTATTGCATTAACAAAATACATTCATTAGCTTTGTTATGCAAGCATAATAAATTAAGGAATGAAACAACAACAAACAATAGACTATCATGTTAAGTTTGCCTGGCAAAACATGTTTAATAAATATAATCAAATGGCTTCAGGTTTTGGCATTACCCAGGCTATTGGTTATATGTTGATTAACATTAACGACGAAGAAGGTACTGCTGTTTCTAACCTGGCTGCCCTGCTTGGCGTAAAAGCCACGAGTCTCTCACGCATGTTAAACAATATGGAAGAAGCTAACCTCATTTATCGCGAAACATCCGTTGGCGATAAACGTTCCGTAAAAGTTTTTCTTACTGATTTTGGTAAAGAAAAAAAGCAGCTGGCCAAAGGTGTGGTACGTAAATTTAACGAATATCTGGACGAGCATTTTACCAAAAAGGAAAAAGAAACATTCATTAATCTATTGATAAAACTAAATGAAATCACAGTAGCTTATGCTGTTGATTAATCACAAGGTAATCTGAGGCAAAATAAATTCACTTTGTAACAGGTTTAATCAGGCCAAAAGAAAAATATATAAAGTAATGAAACGAAGCATTAATAAAGTTGCTGTTTTAGGTTCGGGTATTATGGGGTCGCGTATTGCATGCCATTTCGCCAATATTGGTGTAGAGGTGTTGTTATTAGATATTGCCCCAAAAGAGCTGAATGCAGATGAACAGGCAAAAGGATTAACACTGGATAATCCGGCTGTAAAAAACCGGATTGTAAATGCAGCGCTGCAAACAGCCGTCAAAACAAATCCGTCGCCGGTTTATACCAAAAAAGCATTAAACAAAATTAAAACCGGAAATTTTGACGATGATATGCCGAAGATTGCCGGTTACGACTGGGTAATTGAGGTTGTAGTCGAAAATCTCGAGATCAAGAAGAAAGTTTTCGAACAGGTAGAACAATTCCGTAAACCGGGTACTTTAATTACTTCGAACACTTCGGGTATTCCCATTCATTTAATGGCCGAGGGCAGAAGCGAGGATTTTAAAGCCAATTTCTGCGGAACACACTTTTTTAATCCACCACGTTACCTCAAATTGCTCGAAATTATCCCAACACCGCATACCAAACCTGAAATCATTGATTTCTTGATGCATTATGGTGATAAATTTCTGGGAAAAACTACTGTTTTGTGTAAAGATACGCCGGCATTTATTGCCAATAGGGTAGGTGTATATTCGATTATGGCCTTATTGCACCTGGTAGAAAAACTGGATTTAACTGTAGAAGAGGTCGACAAATTTACTGGTCCTGCTTTGGGCAGACCAAAATCGGCTACTTTCCGTACCTCCGACGTAGTTGGATTGGATACTATGATTAAGGTAGCTAAAGGCCTTTACGATAATTGTCCTGACGATAAAGCACACGATTTGTTTAAGCTTCCTGCTTATGTGCAAAAAATGGAAGAAAACAAATGGCTGGGCGATAAAACCCAACAGGGTTTCTATAAAAAGACAAAAACGGCAGATGGCAAGACCGAAATCCTGGCGCTGGATTTAAAAACCTTAGAATACAAACCTCAGCAAAAAGTAAAATCGGCCACTTTAGAAATGACCAAGCCGGTTGAAAACCTGCGTGAGCGCATGAAAATTTTTGCCAAAGGCAAAGATAAAGCTGGCGAACTTTTCCGTCATTCTTCCTTCGGTTTGTTTGAATATGTTTCTGACCGGATTCCTGAAATTTCAGATGAACTGTATCGCATTGACGATGCCATGCGTGCAGGTTTCGGTTGGGAGCTTGGCCCTTTCGAGCTATGGGATGCCGTAGGAGTTAAAGAAGCGCTTGAAGGCATGGAGCAGTATGGAAACAAAGCGGCGGCCTGGGTACACGAGATGCTGGAAGCGGGAAACACGAGTTTCTACAAGATTGAAAATGGTGTTAAAAAATATTACGATATACCAGCTAAAAGCTATAAGGCTTTGCCGGGAACAGATGAGTTTATCATTTTAGATAACCTCCGTGAAAATAAAACCATCTGGAAAAACTCGGGTGTTTCTATTATCGATCTGGGTGATGGCATCCTGAATGTAGAATTCCACACCAAAATGAATACCATTGGTGGCGATGTAATTTCGGGAATCAATAAAGCCATTGATATGGCCGAAAAAGATTACCGCGGTCTGGTTATCGGTAATGATGGTGCTAATTTCTCAGCGGGTGCCAATGTTGGAATGATTTTTATGATGGCGGTTGAGCAGGAGTGGGATGAATTGAATATGGCCATCCGTATGTTCCAGAATACATCGATGCGGATCCGCTACTCTTCTATTCCGGTGGTGGTTGCGCCGCATAACCTCACATTGGGTGGCGGTTGCGAGTTTAGCTTACATGCCGATCATGTTCAGCTTTCTGCTGAAACCTACATGGGACTGGTAGAATTTGGTGTGGGGGTAATTCCTGGTGGTGGTGGTACCAAAGAGTTTGCTTTGCGTGCTTCAGATGAATACAAAGATGATCAGATTGTGCAAAATGCCCTGAAAGAGCGTTTCTTAACCATTGGCATGGCTAAAGTTTCTACTTCCGGCTACGAAGCTTATGAGCTGGGCTATTTGCAAAAAGATAAATTCTCCATCTCCATGAACCGAAACCGCTTATTAGCCGATGCAAAAGCAAAAGCAATTGAATTGGCCGATGCTGGTTACACAAAGCCTGTTCAACGGAATGATATCAAGGTTTTAGGGAAACAAGGTTTAGGCATTGTATATGCAGGTGCTAATAGTATGTATGCAGGTCATTACATTTCCGAACATGATAAGAAAATCTCAGAAAAACTGGGTTATGTAATGTGCGGTGGCGATTTGTCTGCACCAACAGAAGTAACAGAACAGTATTTGCTCGACCTGGAGAGAGAAGCATTTTTGTCACTTGCAGGTGAAAGAAAATCACTCGAGCGGATTCAAAGTATCATTACAAAAGGAAAGCCTTTAAGGAATTAATATATTAAGATTAGTCATGCAGTATCAGGTATCAAGTAAGAGTGTAGGTGATAACCCTTGATTCTAAGTACGCACTACCTAATACTAAAAAAAATAAAAAATGGAAGCATATATAATAGCAGGATACCGTACAGCTGTGGGTAAAGCACCCCGCGGTGTATTCCGTTTCACAAGGGCCGACGATTTAGCTGCAGAAGTGATCAGGGCATTAGTGGCCTCGGTTCCCAATTTAGATAACGAACAGATTGATGATGTGATAGTAGGTAACGCTACACCAGAGGCCGAGCAAGGTTTAAATATTGGTCGTATGATTTCTTTAATGGGGCTGGATACGGATAAAGTTCCGGGCGTTACCGTTAACCGGTATTGCGCATCGGGTTTAGACACCATCGCTACCGCAGTGGCTAAAATTAAAGCCGGAATGGCCGATTGTATTATTGCTGGTGGAGTAGAGGTAATGAGTGGTATGCCTTTTGGCGGTTGGAAACTGGTGCCAAATGCTGAAGTAGCCAAAAATAATCCCGATTGGTATTGGGGAATGGGCCTAACTGCCGAAGCGGTTGCTAAAGAATATAAAGTAAGTCGTGAGGATCAGGATGCCTTCTCACTAAAATCACACGAAAAAGCAGTTCATGCCATAAAAAATGGTCACTTAAAGGATGGTGTGCTACCCATTACCGTAAACGAAAATTACCTGGATGCTAACTTGAAAAAGAAAACCCGGTCTTACGTAGTGGATACAGATGAAGGACCGCGTGCAGATACTACGCTCGATAAGCTGGCCAAACTGAAACCTGTTTTTGATGCAGTTGGAAGCGTGACTGCAGGTAATTCTTCTCAAACATCAGATGGGGCCGCCTTTGTTTTGGTGGTTTCAGAAAAGAAGATGAAAGAATTAAATGCCGAGCCTATTGCGCGATTGGTGAGTTATGGTGTAGCAGGTGTTCCGCCGCGCATTATGGGCATTGGGCCTATTGAGGCCATTCCAAAAGCATTAAAACAAGCGGGTTTGAAAAAAGAAGATATCGATTTGATTGAACTCAATGAGGCTTTTGCTTCGCAATCACTGGCGGTAATCAGAACTTTAGATTTAAACCCTGATGTGATTAACGTAAACGGTGGTGCTATTGCATTAGGGCACCCGTTGGGCTGTACCGGCGCAAAACTAACGGTGCAGATCATGAATGAGCTCAAAAGGCAAAACAAAAAATACGGCATGGTAACCATGTGCGTAGGAACCGGGCAAGGTGCTGCGGGGATATTTGAGTTGCTCTAGAGAGTATCAAGTAACAAGTAATAGGTATCAAGTATCTAGATGTGGCTTCAAAATCGAGTCTCGCTACTTGATACAAAACATATAATAATAGAAAAAATCATCCCAAACATTTTTATCTATGAATATAATACTAAAAAGTATGCACAATTTCAAAAAATTAAAAGTTTGGCAAAAATCTATCGATTTGGCAGTTGACGTCTATAAAGCGATGTCATTCCTCCCTACCGACGAAAGGTTTGGATTGATTTCACAAATGAAAAGATGCTCGGTTTCAATACCGTCTAATATTGCAGAAGGTTCAGGCAGAGGAAGTGTTGCCCAGTTTAGATATTTTTTAACAATAAGTCAAGGTTCAGCTTTTGAATTAGAAACGCAGTTAATAATATCAAACAAACTTGCGTTATTAGAAGATAGTCTTGCAAATGATTTGATAGAAAAGACTACTGAAGTTCAGAAAATGGTTTATGCTTTTGAACGGAGATTAATTTGAGAACCAGTATATAACAAGATATAAGAATCAAGTAGCTAGATCGAAGTGAGTGGCTTAAGAAATCTATCTTAATACTAACTACTTGCTACTAAAAAAAAGAATAACAAATATAACGAGCGTTTGATGCCAGGATTTTATCTTGCTACCTGATCCTCGTTACTAGATACTATAACAATGGAAACAACTGAAAAAAAGACAATTAAAGGTGGCGAATTCTTAATTAAAGACACCACTTATCAGGAGGTATTTATTCCTGAAGAATTTGATGAAGAGCAGCAGATGATTGCGCAAACCTGTCGCGATTTTCTGGAAGCAGAGGTTTATCCGAACTTAGATAAAATTGATAAACAGGAAGATACTGAGCTAATGCCTTCATTGCTGACCAAAGCAGGTGAGCTGGGTATTTTGGGGGTTTCTGTTCCGGAACAATACGGTGGCTTCGGCAAGAATTTCAACACCTCCATGCTGGTTGCCGATGTGGTAGGTGCCGGTCATTCTTTTGCTGTTGCACTTTCTGCCCATACCGGTATTGGTACTTTACCTATTCTGTATTATGGAAATGAAGAGCAAAAGGCTAAGTATATCCCTAAACTCGCGTCGGGCGAATGGAAAGCTGCGTACTGTCTAACTGAACCCAATTCGGGCTCGGATGCCAATTCGGGTAAAACAAAAGCCAAATTAAGCGATGACGGTAAACATTACATCATTACTGGCCAAAAAATGTGGATCACCAATGGTGGCTTTGCTGATATTTTTATCGTTTTTGCAAAAATCGATGACGATAAAAACCTGACTGCCTTTATTGTTGAAAAAGATTTTGGTGGCATTAGCATGAACCCTGAAGAGCATAAAATGGGGATTAAAGGTTCATCAACCCGTCAGGTATTCTTTAACGATTGTCCGGTACCGGTAGAGAACATGCTGAGCGATCGGGAAAATGGTTTTAAAATTGCCGTAAACATTTTAAATATTGGCCGGATCAAATTGTCAGCTGCAGCAATCGGAGCTTCAAAAGCAACATTAAATACAGCCATTAATTATTCGAATGAGAGGATTCAGTTTGGCAGACCAATTTCTAAATATGGCGCTATCCGATATAAAATTGCTGAAATTGCATCTAAACTTTATGCAGTAGATGCTGCGAATTACCGGGCAGGTCAAAATATCGACGATACCTACGATCAGTTGGTTGCCGGTGGAATGGAATCGGGCAAGGCCAGATTAAAATCGGTTGAGCAATTTGCCGTTGAATGCGCCATTTTAAAAGTTTGGGGTTCCGAAGCATTAGATTATACCGTTGATGAGGGCGTTCAGATTTACGGTGGGATGGGTTTCTCAGCAGATGCTCCGATGGACAGGGCCTATCGCGATGCCCGTATTAACCGCATTTTTGAGGGTACCAACGAGATTAACCGTTTGCTTACCGTTGATATGATGTTAAAACGCGCCATGAAAGGTGAACTCGATCTGATGACTCCAGCTACAGCCGTTGCGGCCGAGTTGATGAGTATCCCTGATTTTGGTGAAGAAGATACTGCTTTGTTCGCCGCAGAGAAAAAAGTATTGGCTAACCTGAAGAAAGCAACTTTAATGGTGGCCGGTGCTGCGGTACAAAAGCTCATGATGACCTTGAGTAAGGAACAGGAAATTTTAATGAACATTGCCGACATGGCAAGTTACGTATATGTAGCAGAATCAGCACTCTTAAGAACCGAAAAACTGGTTTCCATGCGTGGCGAAGCTGCAGTTGCAGGCCAGTTGGATTTATTGCGTATTTACCTGGTTGAAGCCGTTGATGGGATAGCCAAGGCTGGTAAAGAAGCCTTATGGGCTTTTGCCGAAGGCGATGAGCTGCGCATGATGCAGGTAGGCTTACGCCGTTTTACCAAAATGGAACCGTTTAATGTTAAAGATGCACGCCAAAGAGTAGCACAACAATTAATCGAAGCCAATAAATATATTTTTTAGCAATAGAAATTTTTAAGATATGAGGTTTAAGGTTTGGGTGCGAATGCGCCTGATCCTTAAACTTTTTTTGCATTTAGGTACCTTACCGGATAGTTTAGGCCAAAGCATCGTATTTCTGTTCTACTTAAACCCGGCTTGACAAATTTTTCGAACTATACTGAACAAGCATTCCACTGGTTTGAAAGAAAGCGGTGAAGCCCTCCTAGATGCAGCTGCAATCTGGAATATACATGAATAAAAAAAGAAAGCTTGTCTGGCCAGGATAAATAAAATGTCACTTATTCCATTAGCAATTGCAGTAACCACATTAAAATTTTATTTTCGCGCATGATTAAACTTAGCTTGTTTACCGTTCTGTTTTTCTGCATAGTAGCCATTTCCGCCTGTAAAAAAGACGAAGATCCTGAAAAACAGATTGCCGAATTTATCCAGAAGAACAACATCAATGCAACCAAAGATGCTTCAGGATTATATTACCAGATTATTAAACCAGGTACGGGTTCTTTTCCTTACCCTGCCAATACCAAAATTACCATCAGATATGAAGGCCGTTTGTTAAATGGAAATGTTTTCGATAACGGCGATAGCAAAGAACAAACCTTTAATCTGTCCGAATTAATTCAAGGTTGGAGAATCGGGATTCCAAAAATTCAAAAAGGAGGTGAAATCAGGTTAATCGTTCCGCCAGGCTTAGGTTATGGGAGCAGTGCGGTAGGCCCGATTCCGGGTAATTCAGTGTTAGATTTTACCATTCAGCTTTCTGATGCCCGATAAGGCTAGGCCGCTATTTGTTAAAATTGGTTAAAAATTGTAGCATCCGTATTAAAAGCTTATTTTTGCGGGATGGCTAAGTTTAAATATATTATCCTATTAGTTTGTATTGCAGGATGCTTTGCGGCTTGTAAAAAAAACACACCGGTAGAGGAGTATGATCCGCTACCGCAATTTAAGACCGATACAACTGCAATTAGAGCTTTTGTTAAAACCAACAATATTCCGGCGGTAAAAGATAGCTATGGTATTTTTTACCAGATTATTGAACCTGGCTCAGGAAGCATAAGTTATACTGCTTCTACCAAAATTACTGCAGATTACGAAGGTCGTCTCCTAAACGGAACCATTTTCGATAGTACAAAAGGAACTCCAACCTCCTTTTTGCTGGGGAATGTGATTGCGGGCTGGCAAATAGGAATCCAAAAAATACAAAAAGGTGGCAAGATCAGGTTAATTATCCCTTCTTATTATGCTTATGGAACACAGGCACCTTCAAGTTCGGTTCCGGCAAATTCAGTGCTCGATTTTACAATAACACTTACAGACGTACAATAATAAATGAACAAATTTACTCAACTTAGCCTATTTACGCTTCTGCTGGCTACAGTGATTTTCAGCTCATGTAAAAAAGAGTATGAGTCCATTGAAACTATAGATGATGCAGCAATTAAATCATATATATCGAAGAATAATTTAACTCAGATGCAACCCGATCCCGATAAAACCGGGTTTTATTTTCAGGTCAGCAATCCAACTGATGGAACTTTATTTTTGAACTCTGATTCTATATTTTATGATATTACGGTAAAGTCGATGCAAAGCGGTACAACTTATCTTCAATCTCCTGTTAATGGTAATTTAGGAACTTACGTTGGATACTTAAATGGTTTTTTTCAGTCTTCACTTTCTACAAGTGTAACTTACAATATACCAGCATTAAGAACAGCCGCTTTAGCACTTAAACCAGGTGGTACTGCGAGAATCTTATTACCATCGTATCTCGCTTTCGGCAGAAATGGAGCAGGTGTAATCCCATCAAATGAGAATCTTGATTTTACGCTTAAATCTTATCCATACCGTAAACAGTGGTTGTTTGATGATGTTAAAATTCAAAACTTTTTAACGAGTAAAGGTTTAGCCGCAACTAAAGATCAAAATAGAATTTATTATATTGTTAATACACAAGGTACCGGAGATGCTGTAAATGGTGTTGAAAGTACTGTAACCATGAAATATACAGGTAGACTTTTGGACGGGACCACTTTTGATTCTTCTACTGACGGAACATTTTCAACTGTTTTGACTAATTTAATCAAAGGTTGGCAGCTGATGGTACCCAAATTTAAAGTTGGGTCAAAATTTAGAATCTTTGTCCCTTCGGATTTAGGTTATGGTACAGCAGGTTCTGGGGTAATCCCACCAAATGCTATTTTAGATTTCGATATCGAAATTGTGAGCGTTACGAACTAGCTAAAGCTTCTTTAAAAACGCTTAAAACCCTTTCCCTTGCAAAAGTATGCTCAACTATTGGTTGGGCATATTTTTTTGTGCCCAATTCGGGTACCCATTTTTTAATATATTCCAGTTTTGGATCGAATTTTTTGGTTTGCAGCTCGGGATTAAATACCCTGAAATACGGAGCGGCATCGTTTCCAGAACCAGCTGCCCACTGCCAACCTCCAACATTGCTGGCCATTTCGTAATCTAAAAGTTTTTCGGCAAAATAAATTTCGCCCCAGCGCCAGTCGATGAGCAGATGTTTGGTTAAAAAGCTGGCTACGATCATGCGCACGCGATTATGCATCCATCCCGTTTGGTTCAGTTGCCGCATACCCGCATCAACAATGGGGTAGCCGGTATTGCCGGCGCACCAGGCTTTAAATTCAGCTTCATTATTGCGCCATTTAATCTTATCATATTGCTTTTTAAAAGAATCGGTGGAGGAGTAGGGGAAATGCCAGATGATACTCATGTAGAACTCTCGCCAGGCCAGTTCAGAAAGCCAGATATTCGATTTTGCGTCAAGAGCATCGCGCACGGCCTTGCGAATACTTAAAGTGCCGAATCGCAAATGTAAACCAATATGGGTAGTGCCTTCTAAAGCAGGGAAGTCGCGCTCTTTCGCATAACTATCCAGTTTACCCTCGTAACTGAGTTTTGGAAAGCTAAGCCTACTTTTTTCAAAGCCCATTTCCTTTAACGAAGGTAAGGCGAGATTTTTAACTGGCAGCAGCTGTTTATAATACTTTTGAGTAGGATAAGCTTTAGTGTAAAACGGATTTAATTTGGCATGCCACTGTTTATAAAAAGGCGTAAAAACGGTATAAGGTGTTTTATCAGCTTTTAAAATCTCATCCTTTTCAAAAATAACCTGGTCTTTATAGGTTCTAAAAGCAATTTTCTCGCTCGTTAAAAATTCGGCCATGTTATCATCGCGTTCGCGGGCATAAGGCTCGTAATCGTGGTTGGTGTAAACTGCAGCAACTTTGTATGCTGCTAAAATTTCGGTCCAGATTTTTTCAGGTTTCCCGTATTTAATTAACAGGTCCGACCCGTGCTTTTGCAACTCCTTTTTTAAGTCTTCAATTGTTTGGTAAATAAAGGTTACCCGGGCATCATCTTCCGGTAGTTTGTCGAGAATGTTTTTATCGAAAATAAAGAGTGGTAAAACCGGATGACCGCTTTTTAGTGCCCGGTAAAATCCGGCATTATCGGTTAAACGTAAATCGCGGCGAAACCAAAAGATGGAGATAGCTTGCTTCATATCAAAGTGTGTTGTTCAAAGGTAATAACAGCAAACTGTAAAGCTGGTTTATTTCTTACTCCTTTTATTTCGAAATATTTGTGGTAAGCGGGCTATTGTGCTTCGCTTTTCGCCATTCCCAGGGTGGCGTAGGGTTCGTATCTCTCCATAGCCCTACCTTATTTTTCCGGGCGGTGATTTCCAATTGGGCATAAACCGGATCGGCAGAATATTTTTTAAAGTGCCAGGCCATGCCTTGCCTAATCATTTCCTGGTTTACCACCTGTTTTTTATTGTTGAGCACTATCGCGATTAACCTGCGGTAACGGTCGTACTTTTCAGCATAAACAGTTACATTTTGTCCGAAACATAAATCAGACAGAGCTTTTTTAGCATTGTTACCATAAGGTTGCCTCCCTCTTTTCTCCGGACAATCGATATGTGCCAAACGTACCTTGGTTGGTGTTTGTTCGTACAGGATTTCCATGGTATCGCCATCCGTAATCCCGATTACCCTGGCTGTGAAAATGTGTTGCTTTAAATCGCCTGGCTTAGCATGGACGATCTGGTGCGTGCAAAAAAGCGGATGAAAACATAAAATAAATCCCAGTAAAATTAATCTTCCCATCCACACAATGTTTTTCCGTCGGTTTTTGCCTTTTCCAGTGTTATTTTTAAAATTTTATGCTGGCAGGTGCTTAACCCTTTGCAATTTTCTTTAAGGTGATATTTTTTGGCACCACTGCTGTTGCAAATATACACCGTTGTAGATTCGGTGCAAGTAGTGTTGATTAAAAAGAAGAGGATGATGAGGAGCGATTTCATTGTTGGGACGTTTAATTTTAAGGGATGATTGTTGAGGGTTTGTAAATCAGTAGCTTAAGCTAATTTATGAACATTAATTTTACTGCATAATAATTTTTTGTATCACGGGATCTAAAAAGGTAGGAAGATCAGTTGTTTGCAGATAGAATTTTTTTACGTTCATGGCTTTGAACCAATCGCTCCAATATTGTTTAATTACATCTTCTTCGTAAGGATTTTTCTCATTAGGATTAATCCCTAAAACAATAATTTCCAGATCTTTTAGGTCATGTTCAAAGGGGATGAAGCCAAGGTTATTTTTTTTAATAATTTGGGGATAATTGGCAGACGTAAGCTTTTTGGACTGAATAAAGGCTGGGGTAATGTAAGAACTTTTACCGCCATTTAAAACCTTACTTTTTTCATGGAACATATAACCATCGGTTAAGATGACGAGGATATTTCTATGTTTTTCCTTGATGCAATAATTCTGGACATTGTTTTTGAAAAATTTCCAGATATCAGAGCCGGCATAGTGACCGTTTTTAATTGCATGCTGATAAATTTTTGATGGAATTTCGGCAAAATTTTTATCAACAATTCCGATGTCTTTTTTACTAACTGATTTATCAAAGTTAACCTTTAATTGCTGGCTCAGATTATCAATACCAGGCATTTTAGGGATAGGATCAAAGAACACTTGCATCTGATCATTTAACAGCATTATTTTTTTCGCTTTAATATGATTGATGAATGCTTTTTCTACAGATTTGATATACTGAAGATCTCTTTGGTAAAAATCTGGATTCTTTTTAGGGTCTATCCGGTCTGATAAATCTAATAAAAAGCTAATATTGAGATTCTGTGCTTCAGATTTTCCCGGTTCTATTTTGTTTTCTCTTTTAAAACTACTGGTAAATAAGAGGATTACTATTGATGATAAGAGTAATTTTACTTTCATGATGGTTAATTTATAATGCAGGTAAATAAACGGAGTTTTGCGCGTCTTCGCTTGCTCCAACACTTTTCAGATTTTCGTGATAACAGGCAATACATTCATTTTGGAGATTGTTTTTTTCAGTTTGCGAAATGCGTAGTTTTTCACTAACAAAGGTTATCCAGCCTTTAACATATTCGGAGGCATACAATACATATTCTTTAGTAGGTATAATCACCGAATCGATTAATCTTTGGAGTTCAGCAATCCTACCCTCAGCTTTTACAATACTTTCTTTAATGGTGCTGAGTTCTTTTATTAGTATTTCTTTCTGATTTTCTATATCATTGATCCTGTCTTTATGAATCTGTATATCCTTTTGCCTGCGTTGTTGCTCGTGTTTAATCTTGTCTTTCTCACGGTGTTCTTTCATGATAAAGTCGAATACCACACCCCAGATCACATAGACTACAAATCCTGCAAAAATGATCCCCCAAAATTCAACTTTTGTAAAAGCTATAGGGAGATTAAATGGAGGGGAATTGAAAGTTTTGGTTTGTTCATAAATTTTATCCTCAATCTGGTAGGCTAAAATGGCATCGAATATAAAAGTTGTAAAAAAGAGCAGCCCAATTTTAATATAATTTTTCCAACCTTTGTTTTCACCAAACATGTGGATCAAATAGCCCAATCCTAAAAATACAAAGGGGATGAAGGTAACAAACGCACCTTCAAGTCCGCCATCTTTCCAGGCCTTCTCAAAAGCTTTTGAGTCCAGTATGTTCATGATAATGGTGCTCGTTGCATCGAAAGGTTTGAAGAAGGCTGAGTAAGAAGTTGAAATGTAAAAAGTAAACAAGTACAAACTTAGCGGCAAAAGGATAATCAGGCCAATCCAAAACTTAGTGGAAGCACCTTTTGAAGCATTGATATGGTATTTTTCAGGGTTCCTGGGCAAATCATTAATCTCGAATTTCAACTCTTCAATACTATCTTTTACCAGCCTGATATTGCCTTCTACGGTTTTAATTTGTTCTTCTTTGCTCGTTTTAGTGATAGCAAGGGCCTTAATTTCGGTTTCTTTCTCGTTTTTCTCATTAAGATAAGGCTCTTTGGCCTGCTTCTGTTTTTCTACCAATTCTTTTTCTTCATTTTGAAATTTGGCATAAATTGAGTTTAAACATACAGAAAGTGCCAACGGGCTTCCACTGTTTCGAGAGCCATCTCTGAAACCTGCTTCATGAAAGGTTATTTTTCTTACTTCTGCAGGGTCCTCATTTGCTGGTTCTTTAAGCTCAACATTTTCATCTTGTGGTTGATCAACAGATTTTGAGGAGAAAAAATTTTCCATTTGGGAAATCATAACTTTAAATTTTGGTGTGATTAATTATTTATATCGGATTTCTCTTTTTGCCGAAACAATCCGGTCTCTGGTATATGTTTTTGGAACAGCTAATACTTCTTTAGCTTTTTCTTCTTTTTGAGGTTCTTTTTTTTCATAATAACCAATGATCAAAAAAAGTAATCCGGTTATTACGTCAAGAGGAATCCAAATGTTTTTGCGGTGCAGGTAAACAGGAAGTATGGGATTGAAAAGAAGCAATACAATAATAAAGACAACTGTTAGCGGATAATTTTTCTGCCTGAAGAAGCTGTAAATAAGTACGATTGCCCCTAGCGAAACAATTGCCCTTAAAATAGTATAATAGGCTATAGGGAGTTTCAGAATGGCGATAAAACAGGCAATTGCACAGATGGTGAGGAATTGTTTCATAGCCTGTTAGAATCCTGTACGATAGTTATAAGCTGAATTGAATTTTTCTTCTGACATGAATAAAAAACAGAAAAAATCAAAAAAGGCGATGATAAGCGGAATGAATGTCCAACAAAATAATAAGTATAGCAGTCCGCTCTTGGTTTGCCCCAGATAAAATCGATGTATGCCTAACCCACCGAAAATAAGTGCTAATAAAGCTGTAGTAAATTTACTTTTCATAGTTATACACGCGATAGGATTTCATTTTTCTTTTGTTCAAACTCTTCCTGAGAAAGGATGCCATTCTCTAACAGATTTTTTAGCTTGAGTAATACTGCAAATGAATCTTCTTGCTGTGGGATTTCAGCTGGAGCTACCGGAGTTGTGTTATTTACAATAATACCTCCACCCGCTGCAGCTCTTTTATCTTCCAGGTCTTTCTGCCTGCGGTATTCGCGCATTTCTTCTTCTCTTTCCTGAGCAAACTGATAAAGTTTTCGGGCCTGGTTTTTGGGTAGGTAATCCATCATATTCCTAAAATTTCTGATGGTTACCATTGTAAATGTTGCGCCCAATATGCCTTCTTTGATATGGCAATCATAAACATCTTTCCAGTTATAATCCTGAAAGTCCATTGATAGCCCGAAATTTTTAGGCTTACAGAAAATGATTCTTTTGTTTGTTAGTGCAATACAATCCGGAGATAATGTTATTGCAGGTTTCTTTTGTACAGCAATGTACTCTACCTGTTCATTAGCAGTAAGCAGGCTGTTAATCCTGCCTAAAATCTTTTCTACAGCTTTTGGATCTTGTTCTTCGTTTAAGAACTTTCTTAAATCGTTTATCATAATTGATTGGTTTGCTTGTGGTTAATGGTTATGTTTTTTGCTATGATCGTGTTTAGTTCTATCATGGCTTTATTCCTTCAACACTTCAAAACTACCCAACCTGATACGGCTCCCCTTACGGGAAACCGTAAATACCCCAATTAATTTTTAAGAAAAAAATGTTCTGTTTAGTTGTTAGTGTGTTTATGATCAACGGGTTTTTAGTTCTGCAGTGGTTTCACATAATCTTCCGATTTTTCTTTCTTCCACCAGTTGTTATCCAGGCGTTTAATCGAATAAAATGTACGGGTTAAGCCCGGTTTCATCGTAGCGGTATCGAGCTGCTTTTTCCATACATGGATAATGGTATCTGTTCCGATCCTTACCCACCAGAATGTTTCTCCATAGCGTTTTGTAGTATACACTTCAGTTATTGTCCCTTTAATTACCTTTTTGTTGAAATCGGGGACCATTAACTGGTAGGTTATAATTTTCTTTTTTTGTGCATGAGCACCTGTTACGGCGATTAATAAAAATAAAAGTATACCCAGTTGTTTCATCCACCTAAGGTATTGAGGCTAAAAATGCATTCCTTACGACTTACCGTAAAGGCAGTATATTTTTCGGGATGCAAAAAAGGAGATTGCCGATGCTGCCTAACGGCTGGCATTGAAGCAATCTCCAGCATTTGATTGAGAGCTGAGCGTTAAACGTAGCTTTTTTAGTATTGATCTACAGTTTGGTGAAGCTGGTTTCTAAAACCATATATTTCATCTAGGTTGTTCAAAAGGTTTTTTTCTCCGGCATCTTTCCCATTTTGGAAAGTTTCAATGTATTTATTGGTCGTATTAAAATGAAACCGGCAGATGGGCTTCCGGTTATTGTCATCCAGGAGCACACCAAAGTAAGATTGGGTATCGCGCGGGGCAATGCGCGTGGCCGAAATCTTTTCGCGTAAAATGGCTTTTACAATCTGGAAAGCTTCCAGTTCCTCTTCGGTAGTTACAATTTTTGAAACATCGCTACTTTCATCAGGTACATCTATCCGGTTATCTTCCTGCTTTTTAATGGTTTCGTTAATGTTCAGTGCTGATTTTAACCGGTCGCTGATCGATTCGTTGATCGAAATACTGAGCGCTTTTTTGGCATATTCTTTAAAGGCCAGCATGCGGTTTGCGGTTAAAGGCTTATCGAAAAAGCGGTTTACCAGCAGTTTAACCAATTCGTCAGTAGGATTTTCGATTTCTTTTTCAAATTCTTTCCTGATGGCTTTGATATATTTTAGTGCTTCGGCCGAATCGAGAATGGTTTCGAGGTTATAGCCATTTTTAGTAAAGCTTTCCAGGATTTTAATCGAACTGTCTTTCAGGTCTTCAATATCGATGGTTAAGAAAGGTTTCTCATCCATGATATTGGGCTTTTCCAAATCGGCGTAAAAATTGTAAACCCGACCATTGGTTAATACACCAAATCTGGCTTTCGAAACATGATAATAACGGTGAAGTTGCGAATTATGTGCATCGGCATTCTCTTTCCAGTGTTTACATTCAAAAATGAGAATGGGTTCGTCGTTTTTTCGGATTACATAATCCACTTTTTCACCTTTCTTGGTGCCGATATCGCAAATGTGTTCGGGAATGACCTCGGTTGGGTTAAAAATATCGTAACCTAAAATCTGGATAAAAGGCATCACAAAAGCATTTTTAGTGGCTTCTTCAGTTTGTATCTGCTCTTTTAAGCCATTAACACGCTGGTGTAGCTGTTCGAGCTTAAGTTTAAGTTCCATGAGTTTAGGATTAAATGGTTTCGTCGATAATTGTTGCTCCTGGTGCATTGTTTTTAACAGATGCTATTCCGTTATTTCGATCGGCTTCGGTAGTGTACATCTGGCTGGTGCCAATAATTTCGCCATTGCCGGCCTTTAGGTTGAAATAATATTTCTGGTTTGTCGAAATCTTTCTGTCGTATCTCGCATCATTAGTGGCATTGCTTTTAACCGATTCGATTCCTTTTATACATGAAGCTTTGGCCACATAACCTTCGCTGGTTAAAATAACCTGTCCGTTAACAGCTTCCAGGTTAAACTGGTATTCGTTGTTTTTCCTTTTGGTAATGATAAATTTTCCCATAATTATTTTTTAGCTAGCCAAAAGTAACGGGAGAGCAGGGGCTTTCCTTACGGTAAACCGTAAAGTGAAAGTTTTATAAAAGCTATTTGTGTTTTATGAGAATGCCGTAATTACAGGTCAGATAATCCCAATATCTTTACAGTATGCGATCAACTGCTCGTTCTTAGAGAACCCAAGTACCTCTTTCATCAAATTAAGGCGTTTTTCAATGCTACTTAGTCCTGATGGTTTAATATTGTTTTCCTGTAAATAATAGGGAATATTTTTTTGAGGCGTTCCGTCAACCAGTTGAGAGATAATGGCAATATCGAGATCTGTGAAGTCGTGCGAATTATTTTCTTTTTTGGCCTGTTTTAAATCGGGAGAAAGATATTTTTTATGATTGTAGATAGCTGAAATAGCCAGTTTTAGGTACTGGGCATCATGACGGGCTTTCCGAACGTAACCATCTATATGTATTTCTTTAAATAACATATCAACAACAGCAGGCTTACTTTCTCCTGAAAATACAAGCGTTTTTAAGCTGGGTTGTATTGCTTTTGCAGCTTTAATAAGCTCAGCACCCCCATCAATTTTTTGCTGGTTATGGTCTTCTTCGAAATAGAGATCTGTGATCAGCAGATCGTAAGGACGGTCTGCTTTAATGGCATTTTTGATCCAGGTCAATGCATCGTCGCAATAGTATACATATTCTGGTTTTACAGCACCCAGGTCGGCCAATGTTTTTTGTAGCGAAATATTCTGTGTTTCTTGATCTTCGGCAATAAGTATTCTTTTAAACATATCTATACAATTAGGAAACCGGAAAAGAGATCTTAATTTTAAGCCCCTTTTCTATATCGGTATCAAAGGTAATGGTACCACCAATTGCGGCAATACGGGTTCCCGTATTTGTAAGACCGTTATTGGGCTGAAACCCTCCAGAAATGCCTACGCCGTTATCATTATAATAAATGTTTACTTTTCGTGTCGCCAGTTCAAACCTAATGACAACATCGGTGGCCTGGCTGTGTTTGTCCATGTTTACCATCAGCTCCTGAAGGATGTGTTCCATTTCTTCTCTGGCAGGCTCAGTTACTCTTTCCCATACAGCGGCAGAATTTCCTACAATAATCACTTTTGTATCATCAGAGGCAAAAGTTTTTAATAGCGCTGATATTTTTTCGTGAAAAGCCTGGGTTTGCGACCTTGGTTTTTCATAGGAAAGATCGCGCGATTGTTCGTAGAGGTCTTCTATTTCGTTAATAATTGGATTGTCTTTCAAAGTTTCCTGATTATCGAGTTTGCTCATAATCCTGTACAAGCCATTGGCCACTACATCGTGTACCTTTTGAGACGTTTTAAGTTTGTTATCGCGGATGGTGTTTTGAGCCTCAAGTTCTATTCTCTGTTTTCTTTTCTTGTACCAGAGTGTTCCCACAATAATTAGTAAAACAATGCTAAAAATGAGTATGGTGATCTGGTAACGTTTACCATCGTTATCTTTTTGAAGCACCAGGTTATCGGCTTTGCTTTTCTCGGTTTCGTAACGGATGAGTGCAAATTGGTTTTTGGCGGCGTTACGGGCAGTTTGAACACTATCGTTTAATTTCTCATAAAGGCCGAAAAAAGATTTCGATTCTTTGTCAGAACTTAGTTTTATCAATTTTTGTAATGCCTGTAACTGATCATCGGGGCTTTTTATTTTTTTTGCAACATCATACATGCTGTTGGCATAGAAAAGTGCTGAATCGGGTAGTTTCCCGATATAATAATCAGAGAGATGTGCATAGCTCGAATTTTTGCCCCATTGATCATTTTTCTTTTCTCGGATATGCAGTGCTTTTAAAAAATTGGGTACCGGATCATAATTAGGATTTTGACGCCACTTTGTCAAAGACATATTAGTTAATACCCTAGGAAATGTAATACTATCTTGAATAAGTGTAGTGTTATTTATTATTTTCTCAAAATAAACTAACGCCTCAGTATATCTTTTTTGATCAGATAAATTTATGGCAAGATTACTCGTATAGATAATTTTAGATTTTTCTTTAACAGCTAATTTAATAGATTTTAAATAAAATGTATCTGCTTCTTTATAATTATAGAGATGATGAGCAACTTTACCTAGATTATTATAATTTGTTGAGAGGATCTCTCTTTCATCTTTACGTGAAATATTTAAGTACTTAATTGCGGATAGCGATATTTCTTGACTCCCAAAATAGTCATTTTGATCGCCGCTAATGATGGCCATGTTTATTAAACTTTTTGCAATGCCAATACTGTCTTTGAGATTGGAAAATTCTTCTTTAGCTTTATTGAAATAGATAAAGCTACTGTCTGGAATGTTGTTGTCGGAAAAATACCAAGCCCTATCATAATATGGATTAATGTTCTTGGTATTGTTTTTTTTGTCTTTCTTATTACAAGATATAAGTATTAGAAAGAAAAGAAGCGCTAAATAGTTTTTCAATGTTATCTTATTAGTCCTCTAATCTAAAAAAAAATGCGGGCAAATCTTTGCCCGCATTTATAATCTTATCTAGGTGGATTATTTCCGGTATCGCCACCAGTTCCATCATCACCAGGATCAGTTGGATCTGTATCTCCCGGATCAGTTGGATCAGTATCGGCTGCACTTACTGTTGTACCAGTTTGAGGTGCGCAATTGTTATTTGTATTTGCAGGCGTTGCCAGGCCAAGTAATATGGCAATAAAAAGAGGTAAAAACATCTTGTCAAAAATTAAAGGGTTGATAAATTCTGTAGGTCCCCGCGAATCCTATCGCGGGGGTTGCTACGATTGTATCAGAAGGCCTTCTGAAATTTTTGGGAAGTCTGAGTTTCCATCGCGGGAGCTAATAACTGCTTCCCAGACCGGCTATAAACCACCGCGATTTCTACTCTTTTTATTCGATCAGTTTTTTGCTTGGATTAAATAATGAATCGTTGCTTGTTCTGATTGACAATGCAAATATGTGGTGTTGCAAAAGATTAATTATCAACTGCTTCCGGAGTTTCCTATCTTTCCGTTGTAATTCCGGAAAACCGTAAAAATTCCGGAAATTCCGCCCTATTTTTACGCTAAATTTTTTGAAAATGTTTGAAGATTATAAGATCGCGGTACTCAATTTCTATCGTGAACAGCATGGGAAAGGTTTGCTTTCTACTGAGTTTGAGAATCCAAATCGGGAAAGGCTCAGAAAAGAATGTGTCGCAGTTTTTTTAAGGAAGAATTCGATTAAGGATCAGCATTTTGTTCAGGCATTTTTTGATCCCCAAAAAAAATATAGTGATCAGGTAAGGAGTATAGAAAAGTTTAAATTGGATAAATTCAGACCTTTGGTCGGCTTCCTAACAACAGATAAGGATATCAGAGATGATAATCATGTTAAACTTTTAGCATGGTTGCTTAATTTTCCTGAATATGCAGATTGGAGAAATGAAGTTTTAGGAGACGGTGAGGGAAATGATAATGGCGAAACTTCGCAGGGAGACGATGGGAATTCGGAGATTGTTGAGGGAAATGATAATGGTGAAAATTCACAAGGTAAAGATGAGGTAACTAAACCTCTTGTTCCAGTTCTATTTAAAGTTGCCTGTTGTTTTATCATTGTTTTTGTAGCAAGTACAACCTATTTGCTTTGGAGAGACTATGCTGATAAGGACATCCGTAAACCATTACCAACCGAAAAATACATGTATTGGACAGGCTTACATTACGAACCAACTGCTGGTAATGATAAAACTAATGGGAAGTTGATTATTCCTTTAAATAAAGAACAGTTAGCCAATCAGCAACGAATCACTTCACCCGATACACTTACTAATTATTCCTTAGGTAAGATCTGGTATGGAAAAACAAATTGGAAAGAAGATGGCAAGCCACAATTTTACACCGACTCGGGAACAAATCCATTAGATACTACTAAAAGATTACTGCCGCTTACCGCTCACATTTTAAATAAGTATATTTCGTACCAAAGCCCCTGGTTAAATACTTTGGTTTGGACAGCCTCTCTACTGGTTTTATTTAGTTTACTGATTACGCTGGCATATAAAACCCGGCCGAAAGGCGATTCCTTTAAATATTACCTGCAAAGGTTTAAGTAGTTAATTCTTATAAAACGCATTGTAACTACGACAGAGGGAAGTCAAGTTTTTAAAACTTGACTTCCCTGATAAATTTCCACAAGTAAATTGTATTTCCGGCGGTTAAAGTAATGAGTCTTGGTTGGAAGATTAGACTTTAGTGTTCTCCGTGCCTTCCGTGTTTCCGTGGCTAAATTGACGGGTGGCAAGAATGCGGCTAAATACAACGATCAGTGCCTATAAAGCGCCATCAGTGCATCATCCAGATGTGTAAATCTGAATTTAAATCCGGTATCTAAAATTTTCTGTGCAGAGGTATTGCTGCTCATTAAAACGGCCTCAGTACGTTCGCCCAATAACAGGCTTAATGCCGCTTTAGGTACTTGAATTGGCCAGACGGGTCGGTGCAGGTGTTTGGCTATGGCTTGGGTAAGCGCCTTATTGCTCACCGGAAATGGAGCACAGGCATTGTAACTGCCCTCCATTTTGGGGTTTTCAACCGCTTCGATATACATTTCAACCATATCATCAATATGTAGCCAGGGGGTCCATTGTTTTCCGGTACCTAAAGCTGCGCCAGCAAACAGTCTTACCGGCTGGTCGAGTTGTGGCAATGCGCCACCCTGGGTACTAAACACAATACCCGTACGGAGTTTAACAATGCGCAGGCTCAGCTTTTTGCCTTGATCTACAGCATCTTCCCAAAGTTTGCAGCATTCGGCAAGGAAACCGTAACCGTTCGGACTTTCTTCCGTTAATATTTCATCGCCACAATCACCATAATAGCCTACCGCCGATGAAGAAATGAACAATTTGATCTGGTGGCCGGGAGCTGATTTGATGGTATTCAAAAGTAATTCGGTAGATTTTACACGGCTATCGATAATCTGTTGTTTACGTTCGGGTGTCCATTTTTTATCTACAACTGCTTCACCGGCCAAATGTACCACTGCATTTACGCCAGTAATGCAGTCAGGATCGATCGTTCCGTGGTAAACATCCCAGGTAAAATTATTAGAATCTTTGCTGCTATTCCGCGACAGTGTATTTACCTCATAACCTCTACTTAACAGTTCTTTTTTCAGCGCTGTACCAACAAGTCCGGTGGCACCCGTAATCAGTATCTTCTTTGCCATGATTTTAAAACACTAAAGATACAAAAGGGTTTTGTAAGGAGATTAAAACGGGATTAAAAGGCTGATGATCCTTTTGTTACCTGTTTGTAAAGAATTGTTTAAGGGTTTGATGAAGTGGAAAAATAGAATAAATTTGTAAACGCGTTCTTATACTCCCTTTTCGATAAAAGATGTCCAAAAAAATTTTAGTCTGGTTTAGAAACGACCTTCGCCTGCATGATAATGAAATGTTGGTCGAAGCGATTGCTAAATCTGATTCGATTTTACCCGTTTATATTTTAGATCACCGCTTATTTGGCAAAACAAAATACGGTACCCTGAAAACCGGTAACATCAGAGCGCAATTCATTTTAGAAAGCGTTTTAGGTTTACGCAATTCCTTAAAACAAATTGGGGGCAATTTACTTATTGCTGCTGGTAACCCTGAAGATATTATTCCACAACTGGTACAGGAATACGAAATTACTGAAGTGTACCACCACCGTGAGGTAGCCCGGGAAGAAACACATGTATCTACCCTGGTTGAAAATGCATTATGGAAATTGCGAATCAACCTTAAACATTTTATTGGCCATACCTTATATAATAAAGAAGATTTACCATTTCCGATAAAAGATATTCCTGATGCGTTTAACCAGTTTAAAAAGAAAATTGAACGCGATTCGATAATCAAACCCTGCTTTGCTGCGCCCGATCGTATTAATGTAGCCGAAGTGATTGACTGGGGTACATTGCGGTCACTCACAGATCTTGACCTTTCAGCGCAGGAAAAGGATCAGCGTGCCGATTTTGTGTTTACTGGTGGCGAAGCTGAAGGCTTGGTACATTTACAAAAGGTTATTGTAGCCATGCAACAGGCTGCCACAACCAGGAATTTAATTTTAGCATCAAAATTATCGGCATGGCTGGCCATGGGTAGCTTATCGCCGCGTAAGGTGTACTGGGAAATTAAAAAAATGGAAGGTGTGCCCAATACCAAAGCCATGTTTAACCATGTTTTACTGGGTTTGTTGTGGAGGGATTATTTCCGTTTCATGTTTAAGAAATATGGTAATACGTTTTTCAATCCGGATGGCTTTGGAAGTCAGGGCTTGGTAGACGTGGTAAATGAACAGGAGAATTTTAATAAATGGCGTAACGGGCAAACTGGTTTTGCTGTGGTAGATGCGGTAATGACCGAGTTAAACCAAACCGGTTTCATTTCGAACATTGCCCGCCAAACGGCTGCTCTTTACCTGGTTAATAATTTAGAGGTGAGCTGGATTTTTGGAGCCGCTTATTTTGAAGAAAAACTAATCGATTACAATCCCGCAAGCAACTGGGGGAATTGGGCTAACGTTGCAGGCGTAGGTAATGACCAAAAATCGAAAAGTGTTTTCGATCTCGATAAAAATATTAAAAACCTCGATCCAAAAGGCAATTATGCCATCATCTGGGCCTCGTAGAATAATTGAAGGAGTAAATTTTGAATGATTGAAGGTTTTCTTCAGCTTAATAGTAAGGTCAGAGCTAATGATAAACTTAAAAAAATCAACCATTGAGATATTCAATAAATCAATCGTTCCTAAATTCTGTCATTCAATTATTCAATCGTTTGATAATAATAATTCTAAATTCAATCAATATGATTTTTAATCTAGTTTTTTGCCAATAATGTAAGGTAAAATTCTAATTTTGTAATGCTTATAGTAAACAGTTAATAATGGGTAGTTTATCTTATCTTAACGGCGAAAATGCCGAATATATAGATGCTTTATATCAGTCGTATCAGCAGGATCCTGAATCAGTTGAATTTGGTTGGCAAAAGTTTTTTGAAGGTTTCGATTTTGGAAGAGGATCTGAATCCACCGCAGTAACAGTAGAAACTCCGGAACAATTTTTAAAAGAGGTTAATGTACTAAACCTGATTGATGGCTATCGCAGCCGTGGTCACTTATTTACACATACCAATCCGGTACGCGAAAGACGCAAGCATTTACCAACTTTAGAACTTTCAAATTTCGGTTTATCTGATGCCGATCTGGAAACCGTTTTCAACTCCGGTGTTGAGCTGGGGATTGGTGCAGCAAAGTTGAAAGATATTGTTGCCGTTTTAAAACAAACCTACACGCACTCCATTGGTGCTGAGTTTAAATTTTTACGTACACCAGAGGTGTTGAACTGGATTCAGCAAAAAATGGAAAGTGTACGCAATACGCCTAATTTTTCTATCGAAGAGAAAAAACGCATCCTGCGCAAGTTAAATGAAGCAGTAAGTTTCGAGAATTTCCTGGGAACAAAATTTTTAGGCCAAAAACGTTTCTCCTTAGAAGGAGCAGAAGCTTTAATTCCGGCATTAGATTCGGTTATCGAAAAAGGAGCTGAGTTAGGTATCGAAGAGTTTGTAATTGGTATGGCACACCGTGGTCGTCTAAACGTGTTGGCCAACATCATGCAAAAAACCTATAAAGATATTTTTGCTGAGTTTGAAGGTAAAAGTTATAATCCTGATACCCCATTTGGTGGCGACGTAAAATACCACTTAGGTTATTCTACCGATGTAACTACCAATGCTGGTAAGAGCGTTCACTTAAGTTTATGCCCAAATCCATCGCACTTAGAAACTGTTGATGGTGTGGTAGAAGGAATGAGCCGTTCTAAAATCGACTTTAAATATGGTGGCGACAATAGTCGTTTAGCACCAATCCTCATCCATGGTGATGCTTCAGTGGCCGGCCAAGGTATCGTTTACGAGGTAATCCAGATGGCTGGTTTAGAAGGTTATAAAACCGGCGGTACCATTCACCTGGTAATTAACAACCAGATTGGTTTTACCACTAACTATAAAGATGCACGTACCAGTACGTACTGTACTGATATTGCTAAGGTAACTTTATCACCTGTTTTCCACGTAAATGGCGATGATCCCGAAGCTTTGGTTTATGCCATCAACCTGGCGATGGAATACCGTCAAAAATATAAAAATGATGTGTTTATCGACATTCTTTGCTACCGTCGTTTCGGTCACAATGAATCAGATGAACCTAAATTTACACAACCTTTACTGTACAAAACAATTGAAAAACACCCTAACCCAAGGGAAATTTATGTTGAGCAGTTAACTAAAGAGGGCTCACTTGAGGCGGGTTTGGCAAAGGAAATGGAAAAAGATTTCCGTGGTATTTTGCAGGAACGTTTAAACGAAGCCAAAGCATTTGTTGCAGCCAACACTGAAGTTAAATTTGGAGGTGCCTGGGCCGATTTACGGATGGCTACACCGAAAGATTTCGAAGTTTCTCCGGTTACAGCAGTTAAAAAAACAACTTTACTGGAAATTGGTAAACGAATTACCACTTTACCATCAAATAAAAAGTTCTTCAAAAAAATCGAAAAACTATTTGCAGAGCGTACCAAAATGGTTAACGAAACGCATGTTTTCGATTGGGCGATGGGCGAGCAACTGGCTTATGGTACTTTATTATCAGAAGGTAAACGCGTTCGTTTAAGCGGTCAGGATGTAGAGCGGGGTACTTTCTCGCACCGTCATGCCGTATTAACCTTAGAAGACAGCGAGGAAGAATATGTACCATTAGCTAATATTTCAGATCAGCAGGCTGCATTTGATATTTACAACTCGCATTTATCAGAGTATGGCGTTTTAGGTTTCGAATATGGTTATGCCATGGCTAACCCGAATGCACTAACCATCTGGGAAGCACAGTTTGGCGATTTCTTTAACGGTGCGCAGATTGTTGTCGATCAGTATATTGCAAGTGCCGAAACGAAATGGCAACGCGAAAACGGTTTGGTAATGTTATTGCCACACGGTTACGAAGGCCAGGGACCGGAGCATTCATCAGCACGTATTGAACGTTTTATGGAGCTTTGTGCAGATTATAACATGCAGGTAGTAAACTGTTCTACTCCGGCCAACTTCTTTCACGTTTTACGCCGCCAGTTTAAACGCGATTTCCGTAAGCCTTTGGTGGTATTTACACCGAAAAGTTTACTGCGCCACCCGGCCTGTGTTTCTAAATTAGAAGAATTTACCGAAGGTGGTTTTAAAGAGGTAATTGATGATATAAATGTTAAAGTTGCCGATGTAAGCCGTATTGTTTTCTGTAGTGGTAAAATTTACTACGAATTACTGGAGAAACAACAAGCTGATAAACTGAAACATGTTGCACTTGTTCGTGTTGAACAGTTGTACCCTACACCAGTTGATCAGATGGAAGCCATCCAGAAAAAATATAAAAATGCCAAAGAAGTTTTCTGGGTACAGGAAGAACCTGAAAACATGGGCGCATGGCCATATTTATTCCGCAAGTTGTACAAAACCGCGTTGAAAGGTATTGATGTAATTTCGAGAAGGGAGAGCAGCAGTACAGCTACAGGCTTTGCAAAACAACATGCTAATCAGCAAGCTTATATTTTAGCCAAAGCTTTAGAAATTCCGGTAACAGAAGATGTGAAAGACATTGCTAAAAAAGCAACCAAAAAACTCGTTCAAATCGATTAAGGGTATAACATCAGGCATTTTACGCAGATGTTAAATTTTGATAATTGATGATGGGAATTTGATAATTAGAAAGATAATAAAGACATATTTTATATTATGAGTTTAGAGATAAAAGTTCCACCTGTAGGTGAGTCGATAACAGAAGTTGTTTTATCGCGTTGGATAAAAAACGATGGTGATGTTGTTGAAATGGATGAAGTGATAGCCGAATTAGAATCGGATAAGGCTACATTCGAATTAACTGCAGAACAAGCTGGAACTTTAAAAACCATAGCAGCCGAAGGCGACACTTTAGCCATTGGCGCAGTAGTTTGTAAAATTGAAGACGGTGGCGCAGCTCCGGCTAAAGCTGATGCTCCAAAAGCAGAAGAAAAAGCAGTTGTTGCCGAAGATAAAACTGCAGCTCCGGTTGCCCAAAAATCAGGCGAAAGTTATGCTACCGGAACACCTTCACCTGCTGCGGGTAAAATCCTTGCCGAAAAAGGCATCGATGCAGCTGCGGTAAAAGGTACTGGTGTTGACGGCCGGATTACTAAAGATGATGCTGTTAAAGCAGAAGCTGGTAAAAAAGCTGAGGCTCCTAAAGCCACTGCACCCGTTGCTGCTGCAGCGCCTGCCGGTAGCCGTGGCGAGCGTCGCGAAAAAATGTCGCCATTGCGTAGAACTGTTGCAAAACGTTTGGTTGCTGTTAAAAATGAAACCGCAATGTTAACCACCTTTAACGAGGTTAACATGAAACCAATTATGGATTTACGCGGAAAATATAAAGATCAGTTTAAAGAGAAATTTGGCGTTGGTCTGGGTTTCATGAGCTTTTTCACGAAAGCCGTAACCGAAGCGCTAAAAGATTTCCCTGCTGTAAATGGTCGTATTGAAGGCGAAGAATTGGTTTACAATGATTTCGCTGATATTTCTATTGCCGTTTCAGCACCAAAAGGCTTGGTAGTTCCGGTGATCCGCAATGCAGAGAGCATGACTTTAGCGCAGATTGAAAAATCGGTTTTAGAGTTGGCTTTAAAAGCACGCGACAGTAAATTAACCATCGAAGAAATGACCGGCGGAACGTTCACCATCACTAACGGTGGGGTATTTGGTTCCATGATGTCTACTCCGATTATCAACGCACCTCAATCAGCTATTTTAGGTATGCACAACATTGTAGAGCGTCCGGTTGCTGAAAAGGGTGAAGTGGTAATTCGTCCGATGATGTATGTTGCTTTATCTTATGATCACAGAATTATCGACGGACGTGAGTCTGTAGGTTTCTTAGTTAGGGTGAAACAATTATTGGAAGATCCTGCCAGATTATTATTAGGCATTTAATCTCTTAAAGAGATCGCCACCCTGAATAAAAGAAGTCAAGTTTTAATAGCTACTGTGCTATAAAACTTGACTTCTTTTTTTATGCTCCATAAAATGAAATTAACGTTCAACTTAAAGTTCCTCTTCCTCTTTCTCGCGATTTTCGTCATCGAAGTTTTAATTGCCAAATATCTCCACGACGCATTTATACGTCCATTTGGAGGTGATGTATTGGTTATTGTTTTAATCTATGCATTTTTAAGGTCTTTCCTGAAAACCAATAACCGCAAGCTCGCGCTTGGTGTATTGCTCTTTGCCTGTCTGATTGAGGTCCTTCAAAAACTAAATTACGTGGCCTGGTTTGGTTTAGAAAACAATAAACTGATGTGTACGCTAATGGGTACCTATTTTAGTGTCTATGATTTGTTGGCCTATTTTGTGGGCTATTTGATTTGTTTGTACTTTAAGGATTGAGTTGATGGTATTGTATCTTTACTATTGTCGTCATCTCGGCTGGAGTAAAGCGGAATTGGAGAGATCCTTTTCCTACTCCAAAGGTCAGCAACTCACCAACCTTTGGAGATAATCTTATTCTGATAACTTTTTAATTGACAGAATATCCAGTTGCTTAAACTCTACCTCGCTGCCCTCTGCCTGCAAAGCAATCTGCCCGCTGCTTGCAGTACAGTTGGTGCCGTGATTTACCAGTGCACCGTTAACCCAAACTTTAACTTCGTTATTTAAACACTGAATAACCATGGTATTCCACTCGCCAACGGGTTTTTCGCTGCCATCAGTAAGATTTTTAATGCGACGGAGTTTATCGCCGTTTACGCCCCAGTTCTCTTTTGGCCCGCGTCTGGCAACCATGTCTGGTACTGTAATGTTTTCTTCGATGCACCAGAAATCACCGGCATCTTTATGCTGCATTTGTACTTCTAAAGATTTGGGGAACATGCCGTATAATGCCCTTGGGGTAGAAGCGTGTACTAAAACTCCACAGTTGCCGGGTTTACCTGCAAAACGATATTGTACGGTTAACTGGTAATTTTTATAAGTTTTATCGGTTATTAAATGCCCACCCGGCGTACCTAAACTTACCAGCATGCCATTGCGAACGATAAACGGGTTAATGGTATCCGGTTTTTTATCCATTGCGGGTACATCTACATGCCAGCCTTTTAAATCTTTGCCGTTAAAGAGGCTTTTCTGAGCGAATGCAGGAAAACTTAAAGTGATGAACAGGCATAGGATGGAGTATAATTTCATAGCTATATTTGGTTTTGGTTATTTCAAATATAAGATTTAAATAATATTTCTTCATCGCCTTTTGGTTTAAATCCAAGGCTATAGCTAACCTTCCAGCTTTAAAATCGCTGTGTAAGGATCTCCTTTTAAACCCAGTAACTGTGCAAAGGCAGGTTCGGTTTTAATGCCCTGGTTTTTCAAGCTGATAATTTCCTGCCGGAAAGTTTCGCCTTTTTCCAGCAAAATTTGATGTTCAATGAGCATATGGCGATAGGCGTTTTGCCTTAGGGTTGGAATGGCCTGGCCAAAGATTTCGAACTCAAACCCATCCATAAAGAAATTGGCTTTGATGGATTGAAAAGCTGAATTCTCGGTAATGATAAAACCTTTTTCATTGTGGAAGAGATTGGTTAATGTTTTGGTGAATGCTACCTCATCCTGCACATAACAGATGATATCCAGGTCGCTGTTTTCAATGTCGATATTAATTGGGATGGTTCCGGCAAGAATAGGAGTAAAAGGCGCCAGTTTGTCGAATATATGGTGTGTAGTCAACACGTGATAAGCATGCTTTTGCTTTTCGTTCCCTGATTGGAGATAGCTTATGTCGAGGAAGTTGACCATTTGATGCAGCCGGTTTGTGAGTTGTAGCTGGTAAAGTTACTGAACCTTTTGCAAAGGTATTTGATATCGGTTGATGTAACATCAATCCATAAGGACACAAAAGCCTGTCTCGGTTAGGATACAGGCTTTCTTATTATTTATAAGGTTTTAACAATTGCAAATTAATCCTCTACAATTTCGCTGTTAATGCTCACATCATCCTTTACATCTTCTTTAAAGTAGTTTTTCTGGAAGATCAGGATCAGGATCACCCCAACTGAAATAGCTGCGTCAGCAAGGTTAAAAACAGGTCTGAAGAAAACAAATTCTTCGCCACCCCAAATGGGGAGCCAGCCTGGGAAATGCCCTTCAGCAATCGGAAAATAAAACATATCTACCACACGACCGTGGAACCAGCTTTCGTAGCCATAAATTTTGCCGTAAAAAACCGAATCTATAATATTTCCCAGTGCGCCTGAAAAAATTAAGGCCACATTTAAAATCAATCCGCGGTGGTATTTATGCTTAATTAAATAGTGTAAACCATATCCAATGCCGCCTACCGCTGCAATGCGGAAAAGTGATAAAGCCAGTTTCCCGAACTCGCCGCCAAATTCCATTCCAAAGGCCATTCCGTTATTTTCGGTAAAATGGATAATGCACCATTTTCCGATAATGTGGAACTCCTGCCCAAGGTACATGTGTGTTTTCACCCAGGTTTTAATCAGCTGATCGGCCAATAAAACCAAAAAGATAACAATTAAAGGTTTTGTATAGCCTTTCATTAACCCTGCTTTAATTTAGCTTCCATACTTAAAGTAGCATGTGGTACAGCACGTAAACGTTCTTTCTGGATCAGTTTACCTGTTTCGCGGCAAATACCGTAGGTTTTGTTCTCAATACGTACCAGCGCATTCTCCAGGTTGTCGATAAACTTTTTCTGACGGGCAGCCAATTGATTGATCTGCTCTTTTTCCATCGTTGCCGATCCGTCTTCCAATGTTTTGTAAGCACCTGAAGTATCTTCTGTTCCATTAGCGTTCGGATTACTTAATGATGCAGTTAATGCATTAAGTTCCTCCTTGGCCATGCGCAATTTATCTTGAATTAATTCTTTAAATTCCTGAAGTTCACTGTCTGAGTAGCGCGTTTTATTACTGTTTTCCATGTTTTTAATTTAGTTTTCTAATATATGGATTTATATTTTAGTTACCGAAATGCTTAACTCAACATCATCAATCACGATTTTGTTTGCATTATTTACAGTATCTGTTAATTCTAGTGTATCAGCTAAGATTTCGTCGCAAATGTAGGCTTTGTTACCTGCAACAGCATTGGCCACCAAGTTATCATTTTGTAATGAAACTTTAATCCTGTCGGTTACCTCAAAGTTCAGCTCTTTACGTAAATTCTGGATGCGGTTAACCAACTCCCGTGAAATACCTTCCTGCTTCAGCTCTTCGGTAATGGTCACGTCAAGGGCTACCGTTAAACTGCCCAGGTTTGTTACCTGCCATCCCGGAATATCCTCAGCGAAAATTTCTACATCATCATTTAAGTTGATGTTGTAATCTTGTTCATTGCTGCCAACTACAACGATAAAACCGTCAACTTCTAAACGTTGAATATCATCCTGACTTGCATTTTCCAAAGCCGCTTTAACTGTACTCATGTCTTTTCCAACCTTTTTACCTAAAGATTTAAAGTTGGCTTTCAGTTTTTTCTTCACAATGCCATGCGTATCGGTAATAAACTCAATGTGTTTTACATTGGTTTCTGAAAGGATATAATCGGCAACTTTTGATATTTTTTGTTCGAAATCGCCGTTTAACGATGGGATTAAGATTTTTTCTAAAGGCTGACGTACGTTAATGCCTGATTTTTTACGCAACGATAAAACCATCGAAGAAATATCCTGAGCATAAAGCATTCTTTCGTTCAGGGCATTATCAATCAGGCTTTGATCAGCTTCTTTCCATAACGTTAAGTGTACTGATTCTGCTGCCAGTGCATCGGTTACACTCAGGTTTCTGTACAACCAATCGGCAAAGAATGGTGCCACCGGACTCATTAACTGCGCCAGGGTTTCTAAGCAGGTATAAAGCGTTTCATATGCTGCACGTTTATCTTCCGTCATTTCGCCTTTCCAGAAACGGCGGCGACTTAACCTGATGTACCAGTTACTCAAATGTTCATCAACAAAAGCCTGTATAGCGCGGGTAGCCTTGGTTGGCTCGTAAGCGTTATAATTTTCGTCAACCTCGTTGATCAGGTTTTGCAACAGTGATAAAATCCAGCGATCTAATTCAGTCCGGTCCTCAACTTTACTTAAGTTATTTTTGTCAATTTCGAATTTATCAATATTGGCATATAAAGCAAAGAAAGCGTAGGTGTTGTAAAGCGTACCAAAGAATTTGCGGCGTACTTCTGCAATGCCTTCAATATCAAATTTTAAGTTATCCCACGGGTTTGCGTTCGAAATCATGTACCAACGCGTTGCATCAGCACCGTATTCGTTAATGGTTTGGAACGGATCTGCGGCATTTCCTAAACGTTTAGACATTTTTTGCCCGTTTTTATCCAGTACCAAGCCATTCGAAACCACGTTTTTGTAAGCAATCTTATCAAAAACCAGCGTTGAAATGGCGTGCAGCGTATAAAACCAGCCACGGGTTTGATCTACACCCTCGGCAATAAAATCTGCCGGGAAATCTTCATTCGCATCAATGGTTTCTTTATTCTCGAAAGGATAGTGCCATTGTGCGTAAGGCATGGCGCCAGAGTCAAACCAAACATCAATTAAATCGCTTTCGCGGTTCATTGGTTTACCCGATGGCGATACCAAAACAATTTGGTCAACAACATTTTTATGCAGGTCGATCAGGTTGTAATTCTCTTCAGACATGTTTCCGATTTCAAATCCTTTAAACGGATTTTCTTTCTGGAAACCTGCTTCGATTGACTTTTCAATTGCGTTGTAAAGCTCCTCAACCGAACCAATTAATATTTCTTCTTTTTTATCTTCCGTTCTCCAGATGGGCAAAGGAATTCCCCAGTATCTTGAGCGTGATAAATTCCAGTCGTTGGCATTTTTTAACCAGTTGCCAAAACGGCCTGTTCCGGTCGATTCTGGTTTCCAGTTGATGGTTTCGTTAAGATCGAACATGCGGTCTTTAACATCAGTAACTTTTATAAACCACGAATCTAAAGGATAATATAGTAACGGCTCATCAGTTCTCCAGCTGTGTGGGTAACTGTGCACGTATTTCTCTACTTTAAAAGCTTTATTTTCTTCTTTTAATAAAATCGCAATTTCTACATCGACAGATTTTTCAGGAGCCTGACCAGCTTCATAATACTCGTTCTTTACATATTTGCCGGCAAAAGGGCCAACATGCTTGGTAAACTTACCCTGCAAATCTACTAATGGAACAAGAATATCATTATCATCCAATACCAACATAGGCGGTATTTCAGGGATTGCCTCTTTGGCCACTTTAGCATCATCTGCACCAAAAGTAGGTGCGGTGTGTACAATACCGGTACCGTCTTCTGTAGTTACAAAATCTCCAGAAATTACGCGGAATGCATTTTCCGGATTATTGTAAGGTAATGCGTAAGTTAAAAGTTGTTCATATTTAATGCCTACCAGCTCGGTTCCTTTGCATTCGGCCAAAATCTGGTAAGGGATTTTTTTATCGCCAGCTTTAAAGTTATCGAAATCTTCAGTAGAGTTACTCTCAAAGAAAACTTTGCTGAATTGTTTTCCAACCAGGTTTTTTGCCAGAATTACATTGGTTGGAAAAAACGTATACTGGTTAAAAGTTTTAACTAAAACATAGTCGATTTTTGGTCCAACGGTTAAGGCGGTGTTAGATGGTAAAGTCCATGGCGTGGTGGTCCATGCCATCAGGTAAATATCGCCAAATCCCTGTAAAAAGGCGGGCAAAGTATTTGCTATTGCTTTAAACTGGGCAACAATCGTAGTATCAGTCACATCGCGGTAAGCGCCTGGCTGGTTCACTTCGTGCGAACTCAGTCCGGTTCCTGCTTTAGGCGAATAGGGCTGGATGGTATAACCTTTATAAATTAATCCTTTATCGTAAATCTGTCTTAAAAGCCACCAAACCGATTCCATGTATTTCGATTTGTAGGTAATATACGGATCGTCCATATCTACCCAGTAGCCCATTTTTTCAGTTAAATCGTTCCACACATCGGTGTAACGCATTACTGTTTTTTTACAGGCTTCGTTATAATCTTCAATAGAAATTGTTCTGCCAATATCTTCTTTGGTAATGCCCAATTCTTTCTCGGTACCAAGCTCAACAGGTAGTCCATGCGTGTCCCAGCCTGCTTTTCTTTTAACCTGATAACCTTTAATTGTTTTGTAACGACAAAAAATATCCTTAATTGCACGTGCCATTACGTGGTGAATCCCCGGCATGCCATTGGCAGAAGGCGGACCTTCGTAAAAAGTAAACGGATTAGATTTTGAACGGGATGAAATGCTTTTTTCAAAGATATTTTCCTTTTTCCAGAAATCCAGTATTTCCTGCCCTATTTTGGCAAGATCCAATTGTTTAAATTCGCTATACATCAATCAAGTACCTCAAAAAATTAAAGGTTGCAAAGTTAAAAGAATTGGCCGGATTTTGGTAGTTTTGATGTAAATACTTTAATGTGAAATTATTTAATATCGGGCTTGCAATGATGGTAGTGGCCGTAATTGCTTTGCCAATTGTTGCGGTGGTGAACCCGCTAAACCGCGATTTTGTGCTCTATGCTTTTTATTTCTGCGGTCTGCTCGAACTAATTGGATTAATCTTTGTTTTAATACATATCGTAAAACTAAAAAAAAGATAATCCATGATCAGGCTCTTAAAGTTACAAAAAGCAGTTTGGTTGCTCATTTTGGGCATCCTTACTTACATTACCTACAAGGTTTTAGAAACTTATGATGTAAGTGGAAGCCGATACGTGCAAATGCTTGCCGGGGTTTTAGTTATGATAGGCGCTTTATGGATGTTATATCCTATTCTTTTTGCTAAAAAAGATAATGATGGCAATGCAGAAATTATTACCGATCCAACGGTGGAAGTTCCTGTTGATGATGAAGAAGATAAACCTATAAAAGAGTAACTTATCAGGAGCATGATTTCACGATCCTCTTTACAAAAACCAAACCTTTATTTCATTTAATATTTGCCCTGCTGTTTATTATAATGCCTCCTTGCACTGCAGGTTTTAATATGGCTTATAAAGGAGGCAGTAAATGCCTGTACAATATGCTCTTGTTCGGGATAAACAGTAAAGCAGGGAGAAAACCTATACGGCCGGTTTGGGCTTTGGAAAAGAAATTGGCCTTTTCAGCAAGTTTTCCTTAAATCCCGAAATCAGCAGCCAATATGTTTACCAGGGTAGCTGGGATTATCTTAACCTGCTGAATAAATTTGAATTGCCGGTAAATGTCCGCTTAAATAAGTGGCTGGCCATACAAGGCGGACCATCGGTAAATGTGTATTACACTAAACAAAACATGGCTGTTGATAATTTTGGCTTATTGCAGCAAAAACATCAGGATTTTTCTTTTGGTAATTCGAGGCATACCAGCTGGATTGGCTGGAATGTCGGGCTGGTCATTTTATAAAGAAAATTGGGTTTAAATATAGCATTCGGTTTAAACCCAATGCTATATTTAATTAATGATCAAATTCACTCGCATTCTTTGCGCTTTCTTCATCAGAAACCACTTTCCTGACTTTCTTTTTATCCAGCCACAGTACCAAAGCAGGTAATAAAGTGAGGTTGAAAATCAAGGCCACCAATAGCGTTATCGATAAGAGTAAGCCCAATACTACCGTTCCACCGAAAGTAGAAGCCGTAAAAATGCCAAAGCCAAAGAATAAGATTAAGGCTATATGCGTCATACTTACTCCTGTTTCGGTAATGGTATCGGTAATTACTTTAGGTACACTGAAATTGGTCAGGTTAAGCTCTTGCTGATACCGGGTGAGGAAATAAATAGTTTGATCGGAAGCCAAACCAAAAGCAATGGTAAAAATTAAAATGGTAGAAGGTTTTAGCGAGATCCCAAAATATCCCATAATACCAGCCGTAATAATTAAAGGCACTATGTTGGGTAGCAAGGAAATGAACATAATACCCAGACTCTTAAACTGAGCCAGTCTCAACAGCGAAATCAGCACTATGGCAAGGGCAATACTTTCTACCAAGTGCTCCAGCATATAATCGGTACCTTTAGAAAAAATGATGCTTGAACCGGTAAGTTCTACATCAAATTTGGCAGGAGGTAAGATGCTGTCAATCCTTGGTTTAAGTTCAGCCATAATGGCGTCGAGGCGTTTAGAACCTACATCAGCCATTTGGAAACTGATTCTCGTGCTTTGATTGCCTTTACTGATAAAATTGGTTAATAAACCTGCATTCCCCTTTCCTCCATTGGCTATGTAAGCCAAAATAAAATTCTTTTCCAGATTATCAGGTAAACGGAAAAAAGTAGAATCGTTATTGTAAAATGCCTGCGTAGCATATTTAAGGCCCATGTTTACCGAAATAGAACGTGAAAATTCCGGATAGGCAGAAATCATTTTCTCTAGTTTTTCTATTCTTTTCAGGTTGGTTAAGTTGAAAACGCCATTCTTTTTCTTGGTATCTATGCTTACTTCAAGCGGTAAAATCCCTTCAAAGTTTTTCTCGAAAAATTTTAAATCGGTTAAAATCTCTGAGTTCTTGGGTAAATCGTCGACTACATAACCGTTAACATTAATTTTCATTACCCCTATAAAGGCGATAATCGAAATGACGATGGTTCCGACATAAATTAAGCCACTTTTTTGCTGTACCAGCATATCGGTTTTAACCAGTAATTTATGCAAAAAGCCTTCTTCAACATGGGTTTGTGCCTTCAGTTTAGGTGCTGGCAGATAGCTGAAAATAATCGGGATTAAACACAGGCACATTAACCAGGTTACCATTACATTGATAGAAGCTACACTACCAAACTGCATCAATAATTCGCTGCCCGTAAAATACAATACGCCAAAACCAATGGCTGCAGTAATGTTGGCAATTAAAGTGGTAATGGCAATCCGTTCGATGGTTACGCTTAATGCCAGTTGTTTATCGCCGTGCTTTCTTAGCTCATTCTGGTATTTGTTTAACAATAAGATACTGTTCGGAATACCGATAATTACAATAAGTGGTGGAATAAGCCCTGTTAAAATGGTCAATTCAAAACCAAACAAGACCAATGTGCCAATACTCCAGATTACGCCCATTACCACAACCAGGATCGGGAAGAAAACTGCGTAGAATTTCTTGAAGAAAAACAGTAAAATCAATGCCGAAACTAAAATTGATAATCCTAAAAACAATACGAATTCGTTGCTTACCAGTTTACTCACCGCGGTACGGATGTACGGCAAGCCTGAAATATGTACCTGTATTTTAGTCTTACTCTGGAAAGCTTTGGCTTTAGCCTCAATTTCTTTTAAAATCGGGTTACGTGCGGCAGTATTTAATATTTTGGTATCGAAAGTTATGGCCATTAAAGTGGCATTCTGGCGGTTGTACACCAAACCTTCAAAGAAGGGGTTATTGTAGATGGTATTTTTAATCGAATCCATCTCTGTATCTGTTTTAACTAAACCACCTGGTATTGGTTTTAAAACAAATTTTTGGTTTACTGTGTCTTTCTCCAGTTGGAAAATCCTCCCGGAGGATAAAACCTGCTTAATGCCTTTTAATTTTTGGATACTGTTAGAAAGCTCTACCCACTGATTGTAAACTTCTTTCTTGAAGATATCGGGCGATTGTATCCCTACAACCATCACGCTACCATCTTCGCCGAAGGTTTTTTTGAAAGCATTGTATTTAATAAATGCGCTGTCGGTTACGGGTAATATTTTACTTCCTGTATAAGAGAGTTTTACGTTTTTGGCTTGATAGGCCATGAAAATGGTTCCGAGAACAAAAAATAGAATGATTGCGATACGGTTCTGAAGAATAAATCTCGATAGCTTAACCCACATGTGCAGCTTTTTTTAATGATAATATTAACGGCAAAACTAATCTTATTTGTAAAACGTGATTACTTTTTGCACAATTAAATTTGCACAAATAACATACTTTTGAAAAAAATGTTTTAAACGCATGTTGCATAAAGTTAGGGGGATTGTTTTAAAGACCACCAATTACAGCGAAAGTAGTGTGATTGTGCAGGTACTTACCGATAAATTTGGTATGCAGTCTTACCTGATAAATGGAGTTAAAAAGCCAAAGGCTAAGATTAAGATGAACATGTTACAATCGCTTCATTTGCTCGATATGGTGGTGTACCATAAAGCCAATACCAACATTCAGCGAATATCTGAAGTGCGGCAAACACCGGTTTTTAAAAGCATTCCTTACGATATAGTTAAAACCAGTATCGTCATTTTTCTCAATGAGGTTTTGTATAAAAGTATCCGGCAGCAATCGACCGACGAAGACCTCTTTGACTACATTTTCAATTCGGTGGCCTGGTTCGATGAGGTAGAAGCCATCAGTCCAAATTTTCACCTTTCGTTTTTGTTAAAGCTGACTCGTTTTTTGGGTTTTGCTCCAAATGAAAAAAGGAGAACTGACCAGATTTACTTCGATTTGCAGGAGGGTGAATTCTTTTCGAGGGTACCCATTCATGCCAATTACCTGCAACTGGAGGATGCTTTGCAGTTTATTTTACTTTTTAATACCCCACTCGAAAAAAATTCTGAAATAAAATTAACCAATACACAGCGCAGATTTTTGTTAGATAAGATATTGGTTTTCTATACCTTACATACAGCTTCGTTTGGTGCAGTCCAGTCGCATAAAATCCTTGAAACTTTGCTGAGCTGAAAAAAAAGAAAAAAAGATTTGCAGAACAGTTTTATAGCGCTATATTTGCATTCCCAAACGGAGAGTGGGGCGTTAAATTGACAAAATAACAAAAGGGAAATTAGCTCAGCTGGTTCAGAGCACCTCGTTTACACCGAGGGGGTCGGGGGTTCGAACCCCTCATTTCCCACCATGGCCTTTCAAGGAGTTGAAAGGTTTTTTAATTGCAATACTCACCAGGGAAATTAGCTCAGCTGGTTCAGAGCACCTCGTTTACACCGAGGGGGTCGGGGGTTCGAACCCCTCATTTCCCACCAAAGCCTTTCAGGATACTGGAAGGCTTTTTTTTTTATGAAGTAATTTAGGCTTTAAATGGAGATTGTCATCTCAATGGCTTTACAACTCGCTTGAAATGACGGCTTTTGGAAATTCTTATTTAAGAGCTATACCTGCATACTATCCCGGCTTATAAACATAATCCCCTATATTTTAACCCAATTATTTCCCTTTTCAATTATATATCCGAAATTGGCTGGAGAAAAACACAGGCAATGCTCGGTAAAATTATCAGGTTCATATTTTTTGGGAATTACTTTGTCGGTATTCTGGCCGTTGCCTTAACCATCGAAGCTACCTTTCAGTTGAGAGTGCCTTTTAATTCGTTAAATTATTATCTCCTGCTTTTCCTGGCGCCTACTATTTATTATACTTATGCCTACAATAGGGTGTCTACAAAACCGTCTGCAACCAATCCACGTAATCAATGGTATTTTAAGCATAAACAGTTTATTAATTATAGTCAGGCAGTACTTTTTATCAGCTGCATGCTGCTGGCAGTCAACCTGATTTACCAGAATTTTGATCATTTTCTGGCTTTGCCGCTTAGCTATTGGATGGCTATACTGATTATTGTAACAGCAGGTGCTTTATATTATGGTTTATTGCCCCGATCATTTTTGAGGTTTAACCTGCGCAATACTGGCTGGTTAAAGGCTTTTGTTATTGGTTTTGTGTGGGCTTGCTGTGCCAATGTGTTACCACTGATTATGCTCAAAATCGAAACCGGTATCGGCTACCACGATTCAGTATTGTGGACCTGGTTATTTATCAAAAACTGGATGTTTTGCACAGTAAATGCAATCATTTTCGATATTAAGGATTACCCGACCGATGCAAACCGGCATCTAAGGACTTTTGTGGTACGTTACGGCCTGAGAAGAACCATTTTTAATATACTCATTCCCCTTTTAGTTGTAGGCCTGATTTCGCTGGGTATATTTGCCAGTTACAAAGGTTTTGCCTGGCCGTTGGTATTTTGCAATGTGCTACCTTTTATCTTTACCATTTATGTGGCTTATTCTATGCACCGAAGAAAAAATATCCTTTATTATTTAATGGTGATTGATGGGCTGATTTTATTCAAAGCCATTTGCGGGATTGCAGGAATGCAATTTGTGAAATGAAGTATGATGGAAGATATAAAAGGGTAAGTAAAGTAATAATCTATTTAATTCAGCTAAACCGGTAAACTTAAGTCCGCTTAGCTCATAAATCCACCAATCCGAGTCATCCTATTGAGCCATGGTAAATAACTACGATAAAATAGCCAGACATTATGATAAGCTAAGTCGTTTGGTATTTTTTAAGGCACAACTCAATGCGCAGATCAACCAATTGAGCCATATACCCCAAAATAGCAACGTGCTCATTGCAGGAGGTGGAACAGGATGGATTTTAGAGGAACTGGCCAAAGTACATCCTGCAGGGTTAAAAATTGTTTACGTAGAAATTTCTGCTAAAATGATAGCGCTTTCGAAAGCGAGGAATTATAGGGGCAATGAAGTCATATTTTTAAATCAGGGCATTGAAACCTTTACCGCCAAAACAGCATTTGATGCAGTGCTTACGCCATTTCTGTTCGATAATTTTTCAGAAAAAAGGGCCAGTCAGGTATTTGAACAACTGGATAGCTGTTTAAAGCCAGCTGCATTGTGGTTTCTGGTTGATTTCTCACTCAATACCAGCAAAGGTAAATGGTGGAAATTACTCCTGCTAAAATCGATGTACCGTTTTTTTAAATTATTAGGTATTGTAGAAGCCAGTAACCTGATTGATATGCACCCTTATTTTTTAAAAAGAAATTATGAAGTAGTGGAAGAACGTTTTTATTATGGTGATTTTATTAAAGGTGCGATTTATAAAAAATGACATTATTTTAATGCATCTTTGTTGCGTTTAATGATGTCTTTGCTGATTTTTGTCAAAAAGAAAGAATATGGATTTTGATGTAATTATAATTGGTGGCAGTTATGCAGGTCTATCTGCTGCACTTACTTTAGCTCGTGCCACGCGTTCAGTACTTGTAATTGATAGTGGAAAACCCTGTAACAGGCAAACACCACATTCACATAACTTTTTAACACATGATGGTGATACACCAGCTGGAATTGCTGCTGAGGCTAAAGCTGAGGTTTTAAAATATCCGACCGTAAAGATCATAGCAGGCAAAGCTGTTAAGACAAGCCAGCAATTGAATGGCTTTACCATTGGACTTGAAGGTGGAGAAAGTTTTTCGGCCAGAAAACTACTGATTGCTACAGGCTTAAAAGATGTATTACCAGAAATTAAAGGCCTGGCCGAATGCTGGGCCATCTCAATAATTCATTGCCCATATTGTCATGGCTACGAAGTTAAAGACGAACCAATAGGTTTAATGATGAATGGCGACCCTGCTTTTGATATGGCTAAAAACCTCTATTTGTGGAATAAAGATTTAACCTTGCTTACCAATGGAAAATCAGAGTTAACAACTGAGCAAACTGAAAAGCTAAAATCTAAATCAATCAGGATTGTAGAAGATAAAATTATTGAATTTGAGCATACAAACGGCAATCTTCAACAGGTGGTTTTTGCCGGTGGAGAAAAGCTGGCTTTAAAGGCTGTGTATGCGAGACCGAATGTAGAGCAGCATATCGATTTTGATGTGCAATTAAATTTCGAATTAACAGATTTAAAAACAATAAAGGTTAATGAGCAGCAGCAAACTACTGCAAAAGGTGTTTATGCAGCAGGCGATTGCGCAACCATGTTCAGGTCGTTATCGGTAATCACAGCAGCAGGCACTATGGCCGCAGTGGTATTGAATAAAGAAATGATTTCAGAAGATTTTTGATTTGCCATCTGAAATTAGAATAAGATTGCGCCTACAATAGTTGCAATAAACATAACTGCCATTACAATTCTATCGGCTGTAATCCATTGCGCCCTGGTAAGCTGTACTGGCGTTTTTTTTAGCGTTTCAGTTTTGTGCCTGAAAAACCTGAATGTTGGGGTGTGTAGTTTAATTAACATGAGGACTGAGTTTTATAGGTTAATTGCCATAAGACAAAACCCAAGCCAAAAACTAAAAGTTGTGGAAATGTGAATAACTTACGCAGTTTATGTTCAATGATTTACAGTTTGCATAACCACATCAGAAATGGTACTATAATATTGTGATTAAGCTGTACAGAAAACCAAACAGCTTAATCAACCTATATGATAGTGAGTTTATTACGAGTAGAAACCTGAGTGCTATATTGATGACGAAACTTCGTCATTCCCAGACCTTAGTTTACTGTTCTTTTTGCCATAGCCAAAATAAATAGCCAATCCAATAATTAACCAAACGGCCAGCCTCAGCCAGGTTTCCCAGGGTAAAAATACCATCATTGCAACACAAGTTAATATTCCCAAAATTGGAATTAAAGGCACTAATGGCACTTTGAAAGGACGTTTAGCTTCAGGATTGGTTTTGCGTAAAATGAGTATACCAATACAAACCATCAGAAAAGCCAGTAAGGTGCCAATGCTGGTCATTTCGCCAACCACATTCATGGGCACAAATGCTGCAAACAGCCCGATAAACAAGCAGAGAATCAGGTTTGATTTATATGGGGTTTTAAATTTATGATGCACATCAGAAAACATTTTAGGGAGCAGGCCATCTTTACTGATGGAATAAAACATGCGCGATTGCGCCATTAAATCGATCAGGATTACAGAAGTATATCCAATTAAAATGGCCAGAATAATGGCCTGACTTAACCAGGCATAAGGTGTTTTTTCTATAGCGATAGCCACTGGTGCGCCGCTGTTGGCAAACTCTTTATAGTTGGCTAAGCCCGTCATAACGTGCCCAAACAAACCAAATAAAACCGTGCATACCACTAACGAACCAATAATGCCAATGGGTAAATCGCGGGTAGGGTTTTTAGTTTCCTGAGCTGAAGCTGCTACGGCATCGAAACCGATGAATACAAAAAATACCAGGCCGGCACCACGCAAAACCCCGCTCCAGCCGAACTGACCAAAAGTGCCTGTATTTTGAGGGATATAAGGATGGTAATTGGCAGGATCGATGTACCGCCAGCCTAAGGCGATAAAAACCAGTACCACACCTACTTTTAAAAATACAATAATACCATTTACAATAGCAGAACCTTTTGTACCACGGATAAGAATAGCCGTCATCAATACCACCACCAGTGCTGCGGGAATGTTGATTATTCCATGGATCGTAGAACCATCAGCCAGTTTGGCCGTTTCAAAAGGAGAAAGGGTGAGCTGTGCAGGAAGGTAAATGTGTAGGCTGGCTAAAAACTTGGTTAAATATTGCGACCAGCTAATGGCAACAGTAGCGCAACCAACTGAGTATTCGAGCACCAGGTCCCAGCCAATAATCCAGGCAAAAAGCTCACCCATGGTAGCATAGGAATACGTATAAGCACTGCCTGCAACAGGAATCATGGAGGCAAACTCTGCATAACACAGTGCTGCAAAACCGCACCCCAGCGCCGCAATTACAAAAGATAAAGTAACTGCTGGTCCTGAATGATTGGCCGCCGCCAAACCCGTAATGGAGAACAGACCGGCACCCAGTGTTAGGCCCACACCAATCAAGATAAGGTTAACAGGTCCAAGGGTTCTTTTAAGCGTACCTTCGCCGCTTTCGTTTGCTTCAGCAACAATGCTGGCAATAGACTTTTTCATGAAAATAAGTTAAGACGTTGCAAAATTATTAAAATATATTAATTCTATCGTATTTGTATAGTATTATTTAAGGTGATCATCTTCCTGAATTTTGGTATAGCAAATGTGAGATAAACTTCAAAGCTTCGTTACCTGCAGACCAAGTTTAACTGTTCCTGTAACTTAAACAATAGCACCAGATAGCACCGATATTTTCGTGACGAGGGGCAAGGGGTGGTGCTGCTGAAAACGACGAATTACTGTGCTTGCTTTACTAAAAATAATGCAAATATTTCACTTTTACAGATTTTTAGGCTGATCTCAAAATTTTAATTAAAAATTAATTGACTCATAATCAATTCTTTGTGAATTTATTTTGATTTATTTTAGTACTATGTATTGCATGGTAGTTTATAAAACATATATCTTTGTATTATGATAGCAGAAAATACGCAAACACAAATGCGGAAGGGAATTCTGGAGTACTGTGTTTTATCAATCATCTCGAGGGGCGAAATATATGCCTCAGATATCATTGCTGAATTAAGGACGGCAAAACTGTTGGTGGTTGAGGGCACACTATATCCATTATTAACCAGGCTTAAAAACAATGGTTTGTTGAGCTACAACTGGGTAGAATCTACCTCAGGCCCGCCCCGTAAATATTACACCTTAACCGAAGCTGGCAGAGGCATTTTAGCACAATTAGATCAAACCTGGCAGGAACTGGCCTACGCGGTAGGCGTTTCGCAACAAGGAGCCAATTCATAATCATTAGTAACAAGGAAATGGAAAAGACCATCATCATAAATATAGGAAACACGATTATTCACATTGAAGAAAGTGCTTACGAACTCTTAAAGGCGTACCTGAACGAGGTAAAGCATTATTTTGCCAACCATGCCGACGATCTTGAAATTGTAACGGATATTGAAAACCGTATTGCCGAATTGCTGACCGAGCAACTGGAAGAGCAGAAAAAGCAGGTTGTTGATGCAGCCAATGTAAATTCTGTTATTGCACAAATGGGCAGGGTACAGGATTTTGATACCACGGCCGAGGGCGAAGAAGAACCCGTAGCGCAAAGTGCTTACCAGTATCAGTATGCAGAGAAAAAATTATACCGCGATATGGACGACCGGGTTATTGCCGGGGTATGTGCAGGTATTGCGCATTACGTTAATACCGACGCGAAGTGGATCAGGCTGGCCGCAGTATTAACCATTTTTGTAGCTGGTTCAGGCCTGTTGGTTTATGCTTTGCTCTGGATTATTATGCCAAAGGCGAAATCGCGGATTGAAAGAATGGAAATGAAAGGCGAACCGGCAAATTTACAAGGCTTCCAAAAGAACCTCGACGAAGAATTGCAGGCTGTTAAAGAGCGTTTAAGTGAAGTAAATAAACATGCGCAACCTTTATTTACGCGTTTCGGGATTTTTATCGGTGAGTTTTTTGAATGGCTTGGCCGCTTTATATCGGGTACCGGAAAGGTTATTTTCAAAGTGATAGCAGGCTTTATTGTGGTTTTCGGTGCTTTTTTTCTGCTCGCACTTATTGTAACCACGGCCGCTTTTCAGGGCTTTTGGGATTCGAGCATTTACGAATATTTCCCCTTCTCGATTATAAATGATGGCAATAGGGGGGCAATTTTGTTTGGCGCTTTTGTGGTGTTATTTATCCCTGTTCTGGCCTTGGTACTCTTCTCAATCCGGGTAGCATTTAACAAACAAGCCATTAATAAAACACTTTCATTTGCCTTGTTAATTATCTGGCTGGTTGGGGTAGCGATTACCGGATACCAGGCGGCAAAAATATCATCGGAGTTTAAACAACATGCAGAGTTAACCCAAACTGTTGATTTGAAAAGCTACGGTACTTACGTAATTGATATCGACAAAAGCAAATATTTTAGTAAAGAGGATAGTATAACCTACCGCATAGACCAGAACCAAAAAAACCAGATTGTGGTTGATGATTTTGAAGATGGGCCTTTTGTTACGCCTAATAAAATCCGCATTAACATCGAAAAGAGTGAAACCAATATTACCCGTTTAACACAGAAATACGAATCGCAGGGTAAAACTTTTTCCAATGCTTTGCAAAATGCGCAGAATATTAGCTATACCTATACTTTAAAAGATTCGGCTATGGTATTTAACCCGCGCTTCCGGTTAAATAAAGGCACTACCTGGCGTAACCAGGAAGTGAGGTTAACACTTGAAGTACCCGTGGGTACCAGGCTGATTTTAAAAGAAGATTCGTATCGCTACATTAACAATTACTGGGCCTGGAGCTGTAACGACACCGAAAACGATCATAATGATAATAGTATTTGGGTGATGACGGAAGATGGTTTGAAGTGCATTGCAGAATTAAAAGAGGAAGCTATAAAAAAGAAGAAGCTGGAAGAAGAACTGCATGATTTAAAATTACAGCTCAGAGATAAAGCTACAGATAGCATTTATCAGGACTCTGTATTAAACAGGATTGGCGAAGTGAAAAAGGAGTTGGGTATTGAGCCTGAAGAATAGTTGCATTGTTTAAAGAGTTAGTCATTTCGAGTGGATCCGATAGCTATCGGGTGCAACGCAGCTGAGAAATCTATTCGGGCAGGTCTCTCCATTTCGTTTCACTTCAGTCGAGATGACGACCAGACTTAAAAAGAAGAAACCATGAAAACATTATTTACGTTAATTGCATGCCTGCTGGCATGTGGGGCTTCTTTTGCCCAAAAATTAAATACAGTTTCTGGAAAAGTAGTTGATGAAAAGACTGTTCCGGTATCGTTTGCTGTAGTTCGCCTGCTCCAATATCCCGACACCATTTTGGTGAAAAGTGTATCGACCAATATTGACGGTGAGTTTAATGTTGCCGGCTTAAAAAACGGCGAATACCAGCTCTCCATCTCAATTGTTGGTTTTAAGCCTAAAAAAACAAGTCATTTTTTGCTTAACGCGGATTTAAAACTACCAGCTATTAGTATCGAAAGTGTAAGCAAGCAACTTAAAGAGGTAAATGTGCAGGGGCGTAAACCTTTTGTTGAGCACCAGATTGATAAAACAGTTTTAAATGTAGAAAACAGCCTGACTGCTACGGGCAGTACCGCTTTAGAGGTTTTAGAAAAGGCGCCCGGTGTACAGATTGACCGGAACAGCGATCAGATTAAACTGAACAATAAGAGTGGCGTGGTGGTGGTGATTGATGGCAAAACCAATTTCCTTTCGGGGGCTGATATTACCACTTTGCTGAGTAACATGAGCAGCGACCAGATTGGCACGATAGAACTGATTACCAATCCTTCGGCCAAATACGACGCTGCCGGAAATGCAGGTATCATCAACATTAAGCTTAAAAGAAACAAGGCTTACGGTACAAACGGAACAGTTTCCTTGAACACTGGACAGGGTATTATGCCCGATTCACCCAGCGATTTGTTCCGCGCCGGCGTTAACCTGAACTTAAACCACAGGCAGGGCAAGTGGAATATTTTTGGAAATGGAGCGATAGCGCGGAAAGCACAGTTTAACAATACCTTTTTAACCAGAACTACCGCATCTAATGGTCTGGCAAGTGCCTTAACGCAGAATTTCGACCGCAAAAATAATGGTGTTGGTTTTCAGGGGAAAATAGGTGCCGATTACTATGCTTCGGAAAAAACGGTATTTGGGATAATGCTGGATGCGAATACGGTAAATACTAAGCTGACTAATTTTAGCAATACCAATATTAATGCGGTGCAAAACGGTGCTTCAAGTCAAAGTTCTATTTTACAGGATGCCAATTCGAGTTCGCCGGTGGGTAATTTAACGGCCAACTTTAACCTTAAGCACGATTTTGATAAAAAAGGTAAAAGCTTAACTTTCGATATCGATTTTTCAGGCTTCAGCAATAAGAAAGATGAAAATTTTCTTGCCAATTATTTAAATGCCAGTGGTAGCCCGACCAACCAAACCAGTTTGCGCAACAATACCGATGCTGATATAAAGGTTTACGCAGCAAAGACAGATTTTTCTTTACCAGTTTCTAAAACCATGAAACTAGAGACAGGCTTAAAAAGCAGTTATGTAATTACCAATAACGACTTCATTTCAGAACAACTGATTGGTGGAGTATGGCAGAACGATATTGGCAAATCGAATAACTTTGTGTACAAGGAAAATATCAATGCGGTTTACGGTAGCCTCTCCAAAGAATGGAAAGTATGGCAGGTTCAGCTAGGCCTGCGTGCCGAGCATACCCACTCAAATGGCACTTCGGTTACCGACAACAAATCGGTAGAACGCAATTATCTTTCTCTATTCCCCACAGTATTTGTAAACCAAAAAATTAGCGAAAACCACAACATCAGGTATTCTTACGGGCGCCGGGTAGACCGGCCAAATTACCAGCAGCTAAACCCCTTTGTTTTTTATATGGATCCACTGGCGGTTGATCAGGGTAATCCATATCTGAAACCCCAGTTTACCAACAGTTATCAGGTTAGCTACAGTTACAAAGAAATATCGTTCTCTTTAAGCTATTCAGACACCCGCGATATGATAACACAAATCAGTCAACAGGATGATGCTACCCGGGTAATCAGTGTAATTCGTCAAAACCTTGGTCGTTCGCAAAACTACTCGGCCGATTTGTATGTGCCTGTTCGGGTAGCCAAATGGTGGAATATACAGAATAACATTAGCGTTTACTACGGTAAATTTAGCGATGGTAACATTGAAGGTGCTGCTTATAGTGCAGGTAAAGCTTCGGTAAATTTATATACTTCCAATGCTTTTACCTTGCCGCAGAATTTTAGCATCGAAATTAGTGCCTGGCTTAACTCCCCAAGGGTAAACGGGGTAGAGCAAACTACTATTTACCAGGGTGCACTAAATGCCGGGATCCAGAAAACACTGCTGGATAAAAAGCTGAAATTGCGTTTAAATATGGATGATATTCTGCTTACCAACCACTGGGAAGGAAAACTGGTTTACCAAAACATTAACATGAAAGTCGTAAACCGGTACACCAGCCGGAGGGCTAATTTCAGCATTAGCTATAATTTTGGAAACCAGAATGTAAAATCGGCCCGATCGAGAAACACCGCAACGGATGATATTAAAGGCAGGGCAGGAGGCTAGGTTTTAGTTTGGAGTCCAGAGTCTTAAGTTTGGAGTCGGGAGTAGATAGTTTGGAGTCGGAATTCCGCTTATGCGGGATCTTGCCTCCCCCTGCGAAACTGTCGTGTGGGCAATCCCATTGGTCTTTCGTCATTCCCGTGAAAACGGGAATCTTAAAGCGTCATACATGAATTAAGATTACCATCCGATAGCTATCGGATCGAGCTGGCAATGACGGCTAGGGCTAAGGGATTGCAAAAGAAATTTGAATTTAAAAAACTAGTACCCGGGATCCGTCCCCCTTTGAAGGGGGGAGGGGGATGAAATGAACCCCTCACAATTAACCAATTTCAACAATTAACCGATTAACCCATAAAACCATGAAACATAAACTATATCTCACTGCAATCTTATTCACCGCCTTAACCTTCGGGTGCCGTAACAGCGGTGGTCGCTTATCCCTAAGTACTACGGATAGCAATACAAACTTTAAATTTGAAGCGAAATACGCCGAAAGTAAAACGGCTAAACTGGAGAAATACCTGGATAGTGTGCTAGATAATGAACTTCCGCTGGATCAGCATATCGATTTATTTGTGAACCTGAACGGCAGCGATAAATTTAACCTCAAAGCACAAAAAGGTTGGCTCGTTATTAATTTCGATAAAAGAAGCAATTCTTTATCTGGTTATATGAAAGTGAAGAAAATAGCCGATGGGATTAAAGAAAAGCTGAGAGAGTGAGTTTAGTAGGAAGTCCTAAGTTTGAAGCCTGGCGGGGAACTATGAAGCAGAAATGGCAAAGTAGCGATCTACAGCAGTTTACACCTTCGGTGCCCTAAGCGGTTTAACTCATATCGATTAACTTAACAACTTTGTTCTCCCCGAGAGGAATGTGGATTTACCCGGGTTAAGCATAAATGTCGTCTTTGGAGTGGTTAGTGATTGTTATAAACTAAAGTTAAAACTTATTGTTCAATGCCAGGGTAAAATGATTACCGGTAGTTTCCAAAAACAAAATCAACCGGAGATCTTTGATCATTTCCGGTTGATTAAGTCGTTTCTGAGCTGAGTGCGTCAAAACCTGAGCATTATGTTGATACGGGTATTTAATCTTTCACTAACCTTACCGCACAGCCAGTAGTTTTACTGTAATCGGTTACACGTGGTTCGCTGTATTTGTTAAAATCAAGGTAGTAGGCAAAGCTGTCGCCACTCGATTTGGTGGTAGACGACCACCAGTAACTTAGCCATATCCCATACTTGAAAGATTGGCCGCCGCCGTATTCATCGCCACCGGCACTGCCGTTAGTTAATAAATTAAGCCCTGATGAGTTATCGCCATTGCCATGTGCAAATTTGTACGAATCTTTTACATCCCAGCCAGTGGTGCCGCGCATTTTTTTACCGGCTACCTTTTCGCCACCTAAAGCCGCAATAAGCGTTAAAAATTCGTTACTACTGGGCACGTGCCAGCCTGCAGGGGCTAAACCACGGCGATCGGTAACTGCATAAAAGTTGTACAACTTGCCATATTTCTTTTCGTTACTGGGGTCGAAATTAAGGTAACAATAAGCCGGAATTTTCTCTCTGCTTACCTTTTCCCATTCTTTCTGGTTGGCTGCGTAATAAATTTGCTCGCCATTTCTATACGTACTTACATTTAAATTGGTGCTGGTCCAGATTTGGTTTCCAATTTTTACCGGACCAGTAATTTCGGGCGAAGCGTCGTATATTTCATTTAACTGAGCCGCTTGTGCCGAATTGCAACTCCAAACAAAGTTAGTTGGTTGGGTGCCGAAGCTTCTTTTTAAACACTCTTTAATGGCAATGGCATCGGCCTCTTCTTTGGTTTTGGCTATACCCCAGCCAAATGCCGTACCTACGTTGCCATTTATGGTGCGATAGGCCGCACAACCTGCGCCGGAGTAGGTGAGTACAATACTGCAGGCACCGCCGCGTTTGTTACATTCATCAACGGCTCTTTTTTCGGCCTCTGCCCGATTAGGCTGATCGAATGAAAAACCATAATAAAAACCATTTGACCGGTCTATTGCTAATGCTCCGTATTTAGTTTTAACAGGAACAGCCGCTTTGGCTGGCGATTTCTTTACCTGCGCCATCACGCCAGGTACTGTTGCCAATAGCACAAGCACTGGCGCCATTAGCAGGAGTTTGTTTATTTTCATGCCCTAAATTGTTTGTTTATTGCAAGCAAATTTCCTAATCGTAACAATGGGTGGCAATACCGTTAATTGGGTATATTGTTGGCAGATGGGAGGCGGTACGAGAGTTGGAGGTTCGAAATCTGGGTTTTGTACTAGGTAGAAATAGCAAGCTGTGCTGATAAACCCTTAGACAATTTAACCGGTTAGCAGTTATGGGCAGTTAACCGGTTAAAATCATTAATCCAAAATTAGGCTTTCACTTATTGATTAGTTATTGTCAATAGCGGCTTGGAAAAAGTTTTCTTAATCTGAAGCCTATGTACAAATCCCGTTTTTATAGGGATTAAATAACAATGGGCTGCTTTGAAAGGCAGTTCATTGCTTTAATTGTTTCGGAACCGTTTGTCTTGAAAAACCTAAGCCTGGCTTTGCCTGCGCCTGGTTGCCGAGGCTTGCCGAACGGCAATTTGTTGCTAAAGTCCAAAGAACAAATCAGTATCTGGTTTTATATCGCAATTTAATATGCATGCATTATAAATCTGTACCTTTGCAGCGTTTATTAATTATTAGCATTATTAATACATGGGCAAAAACAGCATCGGCTCTACCATTACGTATTTCTTTTTAGGCGAGTACTTTTCTGATGCCCTGCGCACCACCATTACCGTGGTATTGCCCATTATTTTATTCTTTTACCTGGGCAACCCCGAAGCAGCAAAAGGAATAGGGGTTGGGGCTTTATTAATCAGTCTGACCGATTTGCCAGATAACCGCTTAAATAAACTTAAAACCGCGGTATGGAGTATTTCGGCATTCTTTTTAACCACGCTGGCGGTATCGTCGGTTTTGGATAGGGTTTACCTCAGTGCTGCCGTGGTGGTGCTGGCTGCCTTTAGCTTTTCGATGTTTGCCGTTTACGGGCAAAAGCTGGCCTTAATTGGTACCATGGCGCTGATTGTATGTACCTTTGTAATGGGCTTGCACCCGGCGCGGCCTTTGTATTTCAGTACCTGCATCTTAATAGGAGGGGTGTGGTATTATATCATCAGCTTAATTCAGATCCTCATCAGGCCCTACCGCTCGCTGCACCATGCCATTTTTGAATGTTTAATGAGCAGCGCCGAGTTTCTGCACATTAAAGCCAAAAATTACGATGTAACGGTACCGCTCGATTTGCAGCAGAAAGCGGCCATTAAGCTGCACATTAAAGTGAACCAGAAACACGAACTGATTCGCAATTTGCTGCTTACCGATAAGTACGCCATGAACCCCGATAATGCAAAAGGGCAGCTGCTGTTAGAAAGAGCCCGCTTGCTGATCGATTTATACGAGCAGTTAAATGCCGTACATTACGATTATGGCGTGGTGCGCAAAACCCTTGATGGAGGTGCCAGCCTGCAACTGATTGCCACCCTGATTGAGCTTTTGGCCAAAGAGCTGGAGCAACTGGGACGCCATGTACGCTCGGCCAAAGCGTATAAAGGCGAGGTAGCTACCAATATGGCCTATCACCAAAACCGCATACTGTTACAGCAAGAGCTGGAGCGCTTAAACGAAACCCAGCGTTTAATTGTGCTCAAAGTAATGGCCAATATGAACGATATTGTACGCATTATCGAAATGATCCGCGGCAATGAGCGTGTACCCGAAAAAGAGCAGCAAGAGTTGAGCGGCAGCATCGCTTACCCCTTGTTTATTACCGGCGACCGCTTTTCGGTTACAGAACACCTTACTTTAAAATCGCCCATTTTCAGGTTTTCGCTGCGGCTGGCCATTTGTTTTCTTTTTGGTTTTTTACTCATCTGGCAGTTGGAGCCGAGCAAATACAGTTACTGGCTTTTTTTAACCCTCGTAATTGTAGCGCGGCCCAAATTTTCAATCACCTGGAAACGTAATTTGCAGCGATTGAAAGGGAGCATGGGTGGTGTGGTTATTGGTTTAATATTAATTTACCTGATTAAAAGCCCTGCGGTACTGCTGTCTTTTTCGGTACTGTTTTTACTGGGTTTTTACGCATTTAACCGTTTAAATTATACCATTAGCGTGTTGTTTATTACCCCTGCGGTTATTTTAACACTAGGGAGTTATCAGGGACATTTCGATCATATTGTACATGACCGGATTATGTTTACGCTGCTGGGCTGTGTAATTGCTATTTTTGCTACTTATCTGTTCCCGATATGGGATAGCCGGCAGTTGAAAGCAAAAATTGTTAATGCCTCAAAAGCCAGTCTTAATTATCTGGAGGTAGCGATTCAAAACAGAACCTACCGCGATGAAAATCAATCACGTATGGCCCGTAAAAATGCCAATTTAAGTTTGTCGGCCCTGAGCGAAGCCATTGAATCGGCAAGGCAGGAGCCCATGCAGAAACACATTGATTTTAAAGGACTTTATGATGTACAGGCTATCATTTACCAGATTAACGCCATTATTACTTCTATATATCTTTCACTTAACCATAAAGCAGAACAAACGGATTTGCTGTTGGTTGGTCAGATTATAGCAGATTTAACCGGCAAGGTAAACAGCAAAATGGCTGAAGCTGTTAAAGTTTTGCCTGTTGCAAAAGCCGAACTATACAATGAGCATTCTACCCCTCAAAAACTGGCACATATTGCGGCTTTATCAGCAGGTTTTGATGCAGCGGTGGCACAGAGTTTTGGAGGGGATTTTTAATGATTTGTTATAGCTAAGGCAGCTTGTCTTTGTAATCTTTAGAGAAAGTACGTCTGATAGGTATCAGATTTGGGAAATGATTTCCTCCCAATTTAATCCCTGCATCCGTGACAGCCCACCGTAAATCAGCCGTAATAAATTTGTTTGATTTAACTCCAGCTATCACTATAATGCTATATTGTGCCGGTTTAATACAAAATAATATGAAAAGATCATCCTTCATTCTGCTCTGCCTCTCTTTTTTAACCCTAACTGCCTTTGCCCAAAACAAACCCAATTTCTGGGATGATGTACAGGTAATTAAAAAGTACGATCAGCTGTATAAACCACCTGTAAACCCTGTGCTTTTTGTGGGTAGCTCATCTATACGCAAATGGGATAACTGTACACAGATTTTTGCCAAATACAATGCTTTAAACAGGGGTATTGGTGGCGCCGTTATTAACGATATAACCTATTATTTAAACGATGTTGTTTTTCCATACCAACCCAAACAAATTGTACTTTATGTTGGCGAAAATGATTTGCCAAACGATACCGTAACACCCGATACCGTATTAAACCGTACCATTAACCTGTACAAAGCCATCAGGGCAAAATTGCCAACTGTGCCCATTGTGTATATTTCGATTAAACCGAGCCCCAGCCGCGATAAGTTTAAAGAAAAGGCTGTGGCCTCAAATGCTTTAATACAAAAATTCTTTGCAGGCGAAGCCAATACCAGATTTGTTAATATTTATCCTTTAATGCTTACCAAACGCGGCCAGCTGCGCCCTGAGCTTTTTGTTGGCGATATGTTGCACATGAATGCTACTGGTTATGCCATCTGGAGAAAGGCTGTTGAGCCACATTTATTGAAAGGAGATTAAAGCTGGAAGCTTGGATGCACTTGGATGTCTGAGGAAGTTAAAATAATTGCTGAATTAAATGATAATCATTAACTATTCTGCGCGTGTTACAAATGCGCGCGGGTTGAAATTGTAAGCGCGGCTAACCGGAATTAAAATTATATATTTATTATTGCGTTTTAACCGTCCCGAACCTACATGAAGAGACTTCTACTGGCTATATTATTCTTCTCAGCTGCTTATTATACCCAGGCCCAGGTGTTACTGGGGATTCCGCAAGTGGTAAATTACAATAACGAACAGTATAATGGCGGTATTCAGAACTGGGATGTAGAGCAGGATAAAAATGGCATCCTCTATTTTGGTAACAATGAGGGCTTACTTACTTTTAACGGCCGCTACTGGAACCTCTACAGGCTGCCTAATTTTACTTCAGTACGCTCGGTAGGGATTGATTCGAAAAACCGCATTTACGTTGGCGGGCAAGATGAATTTGGTTATTTCTATCCCAATGCACAAGGTGTTTTAAAATATACCTCACTGTTAAATCTGTTGCCCGAAAACATGCGGAAACTGGCCGATATATGGGGCGTTTCGATTGTACATGATGAAGTATTTTTTAGATCGATACACGCTATTTTGCACTATAAAGACGGGGTAGTTAAAAGCTATAAAACCAATACTACCTGGCTTTTTATGGGTGCGGTAAAGGGCAAGGTTTTTTCGCAGTCTTCTGATTCGGGTCTGATGATTTACGACCACGAAATCTGGAAACCATTTTGTGTTGATAGTGCTTTAAACCGCTCGGGCATTACTGCGGTATTGCCGTATGGTGGTGATACATTGTTAGTTTCAATGTTAAAAAAGGGCTTCTTTCTAGTGGTTAACCACCAGCTAAAACCTCTAAAAACCAGTTTAGACCAGGTTTTTTTAAACGACCGGATTTATTCTACCACCCAAATTGGTCCGGGTTTATATGGGGTAGCCACCACTTCGGGCGGGGTGTATATTATGAACAAGCAGGGCAAACTGGTGCAGAAATACAATTATAAAGAAGGTTTACAAAATAATAATGTAAGGGGCATACTGCTGGATAAAGATAAGAACATGTGGCTTGCACTGGATGACGGAATTGCTTATGTAGCCATAAACAGTGCAGTTAAAAATATTTTCCCCGATCGCAATAAGCAGATTACCAGTTACGCTTTTCGTAAATATGGCGAATCGATTTACATGGGTACCTCTAATGGCTTGTACCGGGCCAAAATTAATACGGCTATGCCCGATTTAAGTTATTCGCCTGCCAATTTTGAAGAGGTAAAGAATACAAAAGGACAGGTATGGGGGCTTGATGAAATTAATAACCAGTTGCTAATGGCACACGAGGACGGAACCCTGCTGGTGAAGGATAATGCCGCCACTCCGATATATAGCCTGATTGGCACCTGGATGTACCAAAGCATGGATAATGTTTACCCGAGTAAAGAGGTAATTGCGGGTACCTACACCGGACTACAAGAGATAACTTACGATGGAAACCGCTTTATTAACGGCGGTAGAATTACCGGAATCAACGAAACGCTGCGCTTTATTGTTGCCGATAGCAATAACCCCGATCAGATCTGGGCTTCGCATCCTTATCATGGTGTATATAAAATAGAACTCAAGCCAGATCATAAAAGCATTCTCCGTACAACATTGTTTTCCGACCGGGATGGTTTGCCTACCAAGCTCTATAATTACGTATTCCACATTAAAAACAGGGTGGTGATTGCAACTACCAGCGGTGTTTTTGAATACAATGTAACCAGTAAGAAATTCATCCCGTTAAAATTACTGGGACCGGCACTTAATGGCGTCCCCATTCAATACATGAAAGAGGATAACGATGGCAATATCTGGTTTGTTACCAACAAAAAGGTAGGGGTAATCGATTTCCACAGGCCTCAGGGCAAAAATGCTTTCAGTATTTTATACCTGCCCGAGCTAAATGGCAAAGTGGTTGGTGGCTTCGAATCGATATACACACCAGATAATAAAAACATATTTATAGGGGCCAATAAAGGGGCTTATCACATTAACTATCAAAAATACATTCAGAACATAACAAGACCAAACGTGGTATTGGGTACTGTTAAATTAATGGGTAACAAAGATAGCGTGGTTTTTGGAGGTTATTTTGTAAGTAAAGAGGGCATTGTGGCCCGGCAGGATTTGCATGAAGTACCCGAATACATATACAGCTTAAATTCCATCCATTTCGAATATGCTTCTACACTTTTTGAACACGATAAAAACATTAAATTCAGCTACCAGCTTATTGGGTTTGATAGCGAATGGTCGGTATGGGGCACTAAAAGCGAAAAGGACTATACCAATTTGCCTGCCGGAAGATATACTTTTAATGTTAAGGCCAGTACGGGGGTAAATAACGAATCGGAGGTGGTGAGCTATACTTTTATAATATTGCCAGCCTGGTATAATACCATTTGGATGCGTCTTGTTTACCTGGTTTTAATTGTAATGGCTTTGAGGCTAATTATCAGGTGGCAAAAAAAGAAGCATACTAAAGAACAAGAACGGATGAGTTACCTGCACCAGCTGGAGCTTGATAGAAATGAAAAAGAAATTGTAAGGCTTCAGAACGAAAAACTTGAAGCTGATGTGAATTATAAAAACAAAGAACTTTCTACCATGACTATGCATCTGGTGCAGCGTGGTAAGGTTTTGGCCAAAATAAAGGAAGTGATATCGGCCGTAATTAAAAATCATGACCTTAACGAAAGCTCACCAAGTTTCAGGCACCTGATCAGGCTGATTAAAGATGTAGAGAAGAAAGATCAGGAACTGGATCACATGAGTGTGCATTTTAACCATGTCAATACCGAATTCTTTACCCGGCTAAAAGATCTTTATCCCGACCTAAGTCAGAATGATCTGAAATTCTGCGCTTACTTATCGATGAATCTTTCTTCAAAAGAAATGGCACAGCTGATGAATGTGACCATTAAGGCGATAGAAGTGGGGCGTTATCGGCTTAGAAAGAAACTTCAACTTAAACCAGAAACCAATTTATACGAGTTCCTGATCGAAATAGCACGTCAAAAAACACCTTAAATGTATGTTTTTGTTACAATTGCTGTTATTTTCTGTTAAAAAATTTAAATCACTGTAATACAGTTTTTTATGTTTCTATTGTAGGGTTGATGTAGGCCCTTTTTTTGTGGTTTTTAGCCAGTTTGAGGATTGATGTATGGTTGGTGTAGTAGTGGCAAATTGTGCTATTGCTGCCCACGCCTATAGATTTGATTTATGAAACAGCAGCGAATAAGTCTGCGTACATGAACTAACCAAATATCATTAACTAAAAACTAATTTCTATGAGAGGAAGATTTACATTCGTATTCTTCATTTACTGTCTCCTGGCTTTCCCGTTCGCCTTACTGGCACAAGACATTCCGGTTACAGGAAAGGTAACAGAGCAAAATGGCGCGCCATTACCTGGTGCAACAGTTAAGTTAGATGGAACTACAAAAGCAGCATCGACTGATGCTAACGGGGTATTCACCATTCAGGCTCCGGTAGGAGCAAAGCTCACCATCAATTTAATTGGTATGGCTGCACAAACGGTAACTGTTCCAGCAGGAGGCCGTATTAATGTAACGCTAATTGCCGATTCGAAAGACCTTACCGAAGTAGTAGTAGTGGGTTACGGTACACAAAAGAAAAGTGTGGTAACCGGATCTATTTCGAGCGTTAAGGCCAAAGATTTAGAAAGCATGCCCATTAACAGGGTTGAACAGGCTTTACAAGGCAGAACTTCTGGTTTAACCATTGCCAGTGGCAATGGACAACCGGGTACTTCTTCTACCGTGCGGGTGAGGGGATACACTTCTTTTGCCTCAGGCGGTAACAACGATCCGCTTTGGGTTGTAGATGGGGTAATTGTAGATAATGGCGGTATAGGTTACCTTAACCAGGCCGATATCGAATCTATCGAAGTTTTAAAAGATGCAGCCTCACAAGCCATTTATGGTGCCAGGGCTGCTAATGGTGTAATTATTATCACTACCAAAAAAGGTAAAGCAGGTTTAATAAGCGTAAATTATAATGGTTTTTATGGTACTTCTGCACCGGCCAAAAAACTTGATTTATTAAATGCCACCCAATATGCTACCATCAGAAACGAATCGGCAGCTAATTCTAATTTACCACAACCTTATGCAAATCCGGCGGCTTTAGGCGTAGGTACCGACTGGCAGGATCAGGTGTTTAACGACGATGCCCGCCGCCAGACGCACGAGTTTAGCGTAAGCGGAGGAAATGATAAATTTACCATCTACAGTTCGATGGGTTACATTAAACAGGATGGTATTGTTGCGAGCCCGATTTCTAAATGGAACAGGGCAAACGTAAGGATCAATTCTACCTATAAGCCTGCTAAATGGATTACTTTTGGCGAAAATTTAGGTTACAGCCATTCGGTAAACAGTAGTTTGGGCAATACCAACAGCGAATTTGGCGGACCATTAAGCTCGGCCATTAACCTCGATCCGATTACACCGGTAGTAGAAACCGACCCGGCTTTAATTGCCAAATCGCCTTACACCATTGCCAACACACTCAGAAACCCTGATGGATTCCCTTATGGTATTTCGCCGATTGTTGGTCAGGAAATGACTAATCCCGTAGCTTATATGCAAACCCGTTTGGGTAATTACAGCTGGGACCATAACATTGTAGGTAATGCTTTTGCTGAGATTGAACCAATCGCTAATTTAAAATTCAGGTCGAGTTTAGGCACTAAAGTAGCTTTCTATGGTGGCGATTCGTACACACCGCTTTTTTACCTGAATTCTTCTTCTAAAAACGACAAAAAATCATTCTACCGCGAAATCAATACAGTATTAAACTATAACTGGGAAAATACTTTAAGTTACTCGCGCAACTTTGGTAAACACCATGCTTTCATTATTGTAGGGCAGGGTTATTACATGGATAACAATACCAGAAGTTTAAATACCACATACCAGAACATCATTGCCAATAACTTTTACGAAGCAAATTTAAATTATGATCCGGGAACCGCTAACAAACTTGTTGGGGGTGGCGACGGAACATTACATGTTGTGAACTCGTTATTTACCCGTGTTACTTACGATTATGATGAGAAATACCTGTTTACCGGTATTATGAGACGTGATGGTTCATCGCGCTTTGGTACCAACAACCGTTTCGGTTATTTTCCTTCATTCTCATTGGGTTGGGTACCTTCAAAAGAAGCTTTCTGGAAAGAAAATGATGTTGTAAATTTCTTAAAAATCCGTGGAGGCTATGGGGTTACCGGTAACGATGCTTTGGGCGATTTCAGATACGTTTCTTTAGTAAGCAGTGGTCGTAACTATACTTTTGGTACAACAGATCAAAGTGTAATAGGTTGGAGTCCAGCTGCTTTGTCTAATCCTGATTTGAAATGGGAAGAAACCCGCCAAACCAATATCGGTTTTGATGCAACTTTATTTACCAATTTTACCTTATCGGCAGAGTACTTCAAAAAGAAAACTGTTGGGGTATTGCAAACACCAGATATTCCATTGTACGTTGGTGCAGCCGGAGGTCCGACACAAAATGTGGGCGATATGCAAAATACTGGTTTTGAGTTCGAACTGGGATACCGCAAAAAAATCGGCGAATTTAATCTTGGCGTAAATGGAAATATATCTTTCCTTAAAAATAAAGTTACCAAGTTATTACCAGGTAAAACCTTTATTGAAGATAATGCACAAAGCTTCCAAACCATGGGTAACTTTACCAGAACTGGCTTAGGCAGATCTTTCAACGAGTACTATGGTTATGATATGCTTGGTATTTTCCAAACTCAGTCAGAAATTGATAGCTATGTGGGGCCGGCCGGTACGAAATTACAACCTAACGCTAAACCGGGTGATATCAAGTATGCAAACTTAAATGGTGATAATGAAATTAACTCATCAGATAAAACCTTTTTAGGTAGCCCAATTCCGAAATATACTTATGGTATTACCATTAATCTGGCTTATAAAAACTGGGATTTGGTAGCTTTCGGTAATGGTGTTGGCGGAAACCAGATTTTTCAGGGCTTACGTCGTTTAGATGTTACCTATGCAAACTGGCAAACCAAAATATTAGACCGCTGGACGCCTGCTAACCCGTCTACTACCATGCCACGTATTGTAGAATCTGATCCAAACGGAAACTATATCAAGTTTTCTAAACTATACCTGGAAAAAGGCGATTATTTCAGGTTAAAAACTTTACAGGTAGGTTATACCCTTCCTCAAAATATCTCGAAAAAAATTGGTGCACAAAAAGTTAGAGCTTATTTAATGAGCGAAAACTTATGGACAATTACTAAATACACGGGGTATGATCCAGAAATCGGAGGAACAGTATTAGGTGTAGACCGTGGTGTTTACCCGCAGGCACGTTCATTTATGATTGGTTTAAATGTTGGATTTTAATAGTTGAACAATGAAAAAGAGTATTTTTTATATCGCGGCTATTGTCGCTTCATCGCAATTGTTTGTCTCTTGCAAAAAACAGTTGGATGTAAACCCAAGAGAACGTATTTTGGAGACTGGTTATTACAAAACTCCCGCAGAAGCATTAACGTCACTAATATCAGTGTATGATGTTTTGGGAAATCAATCTTCAGGATATCTTACCAAAGTGAATATTTTATCGGCAGGTTCTGATGACCATTTTGCCGGGGGGGATTCGCCTTCTGATATCGGCGATTTACAAACCATTAATAACTACACCTTAACTTCTACCTCAGGGGCAGCGAGCCATTTATGGGGTAAGGGATTTACTGGTGTTTACCGGGCTAATGTATTTTTACAGAAAGTAACTGGTGCAGGTTTAGACGATGCCACTAAAACGCGGTACGTTGCAGAGGTAAAAGCCTTAAGGGCGATCTATTACTTCGATCTGGTTAGGTTATTTAAGAATATTCCGTTATTAACCGATGTAGTTGAGCCTAGTGCAATGTTTGATGTATTGCAGGTTCCTGCGGATCAGGTTTATGCTCTGATTGTTAAAGATTTATCAGACGCTATTCCTAATTTGCCAACTACGGTTCCGGCTGCTTCGCAAGGCGGCAGGCTTACTCAAGGTGCCGTACATGCAGTTTTGGGTAAAGTGTACATGTGGCAGCAAAAATGGACTGAAGCTGCAGCAGAATTTGCATTGGTTAACGGACCCACTCCCGGAGCCAGCACGTATGGTTATAAATTGTTGCCAAACTTTGCCGATTTATGGAACGTTAAAAATAAATTCAATTCAGAGTCGATTCTGGAAATTGTGTATAACACCACCTCTGATATGGGCTGGGGAACAGTTGGCAGTCGCGAAGGTAACGTAATGAGCATTTTGGTTGGCCCGCGTAACTATGTGCCTGTAAATGCAGCTTTAGCTCCCGACTATATTTCGGGCTGGAGTTTCTTGCCTTTCACTAAAGATTTCTTTGATCAGATTCATTACGACCCGAGGAATAAAGCAACTGTTGCCAATCTGGATAGTTTGGAAAAGGCAAATATTGTTACCTATAAACATGCAAATGCCAATACGGGATATTTTATAGAAAAATACGCCGGCCGCACTTCAACTAAAGCTGCCAGTGGCCAGTTAGAACTTAATTTCGGTCAGGATATGTACGAAATCCGTTTAGCCGATACTTATTTGTTAGAAGCAGAAGCATTATTGAAAAGCGGTGCAGGTGTGGGTGCAGGAACAAAAGCTTATGTCATGTTTAACGCGGTAAGGGCAAGGGTAGGCTTGAATCCACTACCGGTAACCATGGATAACATCATGCGTGAACGCCGTTTAGAGCTTGCTGCAGAAGGACATCGCTGGTTTGATTTGGTACGTTGGGGCTTAGCACCCACGGTATTGGCCGGTAAAGGTTTTAAATCAGGCAGAAACGAAATCTTTCCAATTCCGGAAAGAGAACTCGCCAATTCTAAAATTTTACAAAGTAAAGAATGGGGTGGTACCAAATAAATTCCCGTCTATATATCCTTAATGTTTAATTGTTACAGGGAGAAAGCTTGGTCTTTCTTCCTGTTTTTTATCAGATCATCTTTCTTATATGCTATTCACCAAGTCCTTTGGGCTGATAATGGGTTGTGCTTTTATTTTTTCGGTTGCCGTTATGGCACAGGACCAGCCACAAGTGTGGTTAACCAAAGCCGATCGTACAGCTTTATTTACCCGCCAAGCCGCCGGCTTAAGCCTGTCAGCAGTTAAAAACAAGCAACCTGTAATTGTTATAAAAGATAAAGAAACTTATCAAAGTATAGATGGTTTTGGCTATGCTTTAACCGGTGGTAGTGCACAGCATATTGTTAAAATGTCGGCGCCGGCCAGGGCAGCACTGCTTAAAGAACTTTTTGCCACCAACGGCGATAATATTGGTGTAAGCTACATCAGGTTAAGTATTGGTGCATCGGATTTAAACGAAAAGGTATTTTCTTACAACGACCTTCCCCAAGGCCAAACCGATTTGGAACAAGCTAAATTTGACTTGGGTCCCGATAAAGCAGACGTTATTCCGGTAATGAAAGAGATTCTGGCCATTAATCCTAAAATAAAAATTATGGGTTCGCCATGGTCTCCTCCCTTATGGATGAAAACAACGTACGATGCACGCGGTGGCATGCTGAAACCTGAATATTATAGCGCTTACGCTAAATATTTTGTACGGTACGTACAGGAAATGCAAAAAGCAGGAATTGCTATTGATGCCATTACTGTGCAAAACGAACCTTTGCATCCGGGCAACAATCCCAGTTTGTTTATGGCAGCACCCGATCAGGCCTTTTTTGTAAAGCAGTTTCTTGGCCCTGCCTTTGCAAAAGCCAATATTAAAACCAAAATTATCATTTACGACCACAACGCTGACCGTCCGGATTACCCGATCAGCATTTTGGATGACCCGGCAGCGAAGAAATACATCGCTGGCTCTGCCTTTCATCTTTATGGGGGTAAAATAGAAGCTTTAACCGATGTGCATAATGCCCATCCCGATAAAAATATTTATTTCTCTGAGCAAATGGTGGTTGAGCAACCTGATGCAGCAACCATAAATATCGTAAATCCGGTAAAGCGCTTAATTATTGGCGCTACACGCAACTGGAGCAAAAACGTTTTGGAATGGAATCTTGCTGCCGATCCGGAAAATAAGCCTTATACCGATAGAGGTGGTTGCTCTATGTGCCAGGGAGCAGTTACCATTAATGGCGACAACTATAGCCGTAACCTGGCCTATTTCTCCATTGCCCACGCTTCGAAGTTTGTAAGGCCGGGCTCCGTACGCATTGCTTCCAGCGAGCTGGATGGTTTGGCCAACGTTGCATTTAAAACTCCTGATGGCAGACACGTACTTATTGTAGCCAATAGCCGCAAAGAAGCTGTTAACTTTAATATCAGTCAAAACGGCAAAACATATGCTGCATCGCTCGATATGGGAGCGGTAGCCACTTATATCTGGTAATTATAATCGTCTCAACTATGTTTTTAAAAAAATCACTTTTATATATTTGGCTGTTTAGCAGCATTTCCCTTACAGGTTTTAGTCAGGGCTTTTTAAAAGCATCGGGCACAAAAATTGTTGACAGCCGGGGGCAGAATGTACTGTTGCGGGGTATTGGCCTCGGAGGATGGATGTTGCAGGAAGGCTATATGCTGAAAATTAATAAAGAAGCACAGCAGTACCGCATCCGCGAAAGAATTACAGAACTGATGGGGCCGAAGCAAACGCAGGAATTTTACGATGCCTGGCTGGCTAATCACATGCGTAAAATTGATGTAGACTCGATGAAACGCTGGGGTTTTAACTCGATTCGCTTACCTATGCATTATAATCTCTATACCCTACCGGTTGATCAGGAACCTGTGGCCGGGAAAAATACCTGGCTCGAAAAAGGTTTTGCCTTAACCGATAGTTTGCTCAATTGGTGTAAGGCCAATAAAATGTACCTCATTTTAGATTTGCATGCCGCACCTGGTGGGCAGGGTAACGATTTAAATATTGCGGATCGCGATCCATCAAAACCCTACTTGTGGGATAGTGAGGCTAACCAGGAGAAAACCATTGCCCTTTGGCGAAAACTGGCCGAGCGTTATAAAAACGAACCTTACATCGGAGCCTACGATATTATTAATGAGCCAAACTATGGTTTCAGCAATCCGGAAGAAGATAAAAATGGTACCAAAGAAAAAGTGAACGCTCCTTTACGAAAACTGATGGTAGAGATTACCAAAGCCATCCGCGAGGTAGATCAGCAACACCTGATCATTATTGAAGGTAATGGCTGGGGCAATAACTACAATGGTATTTTTCCACTGTGGGATAAAAACATGGCCTTAAGTTTCCATAAATACTGGAATTATAACGATCAGGCCTCAATAGCACACATTATCAAAGCCCGTGATGAGCAGAATGTACCGGTTTGGCTGGGCGAAACAGGCGAGAACTCGAATGTTTGGTTTACCGATGCCATCCATCTTTTAGAAAAAAACAATATCGGCTGGTCGTGGTGGCCCTTGAAAAAAATCGGTGCCAATAATCCAATGGAAATTAAATCGAACCCCAATTACGATGCCCTGGTTAAATACCTGAATAATGGCGGTAATAAACCTAAAGATAGCAATGTGTATAGCGGACTGATGGAGCTGGCCATTTATTCGAAGCTGGAAAACACCATTATTCACCGCGATGTAATCGACGCCATGATTCGTCAGCCTTTTAGTAACGAAACCAAACCTTTTAAAGCCGGTTTAATTCAAAACAAAAGCCTTGTATATGCGGTTGATTACGATTTAGGTAGAAATGGTTTTGCCTATTTCGATACCGATACAGCCGATTATCACACTTCAACGAATAAAAGATCGGCCGGAAACCGCGGCAGGATTTACCGCAACGACGGTGTTGATATTGCAAAAGATTCGCTGCTGTACGAAAAATACTATGTAAACCATATCGAAAAAGGGGAGTGGCTCCAATACACGGTTAATGTTGCAAAGAAAGGCGTTTACACTTTAAAAATAAATGCAGCAGCTGATAATGCTACAGGGAGGATCACTATTTTAATTGATGGTAAACCTGTTGCCAAAGAAGTAACGGTTCCAAATACGGGCGATGTGAAAAGATTTGCCACTTTCGACATCAAAAATGTGTCTTTAAAAGCGGGCAAGCAAAAAATCAGGACGCTGGCCGCTGCTGGCGGTTATAATTTTAGCTATATTCAGTTTGTAAAATAAAAAGCAAGCATCATCTTGAAAGGTATAAAACGAATCCTGGTTATTTTAGGAGCGATGGCTATAGTCATCATTATCCTTTCAAGGTGCATGAATGCGGCCGATCAGTTACCAAAAGACATCAGGGGCGAAGCCTATGCCGGAGCCGCCACCTGTGTAAAATGCCATAAAGAGATTGGGCAATCTTTTACGCATAATGCACATGGTTTAACTTCTAAACCAATAGCCGATCAGCAATTGTTACAGATTTTTGCACCCGATTCGAATGTATTTCGCTACGATGCACACCAGCAGGTAGTGATCGAAAAACGCGTAGGGGGCATTTTTCAGGTAGCCTATGTAGATGGCAAAGAAGTACGGGCTCAAAAATTTGATATGGTATTTGGTTCGGGTGAGAAAGCTTATACCTACGCCTATTGGAAAGGCAAAAAGTTGTATGAGCTGCCACTTTCCTATTTTTCAGCTATCCGGAATTGGGCCATTAGCCCGGGTTTTACAAAAAAAACCTTTTATTACGACCGGCCCATTGGTAGTCGTTGTTTAGAGTGTCACGCTGCCTATGTAGAGAAAAAAGTAACTCAAACTTCGGGTGTTTCTACTGTTGAGGAAATGGAACGTGGCGCATTGATTTACGGCATAGATTGCGAGCGTTGCCACGGACCAGGTCGGCAACACGCGGTTTTTCACCTGGAAAATCCCGAAGATAAAACAGCAAAATTTATAACCATTTATAAAACGCTTGGCAGGAAACAAAAGATGGATGCCTGCGGAGTGTGTCACTCCGGCAATGCATTGGTTGCCCAAAAATCAGTTTTCGGTTTTCAGCCAGGCGACAATTTAGACGACTATTATGCACAAGACTTTGCAGGCTTTGGTGGTGCCGATCCTGATGTGCATGGTAACCAGACCGAAATGCTGAAGGGAAGCAATTGTTACCGCAAAAGCGAAACCATGACCTGCCAATCGTGTCACAATACGCACGAAAATATTAAAGGCAATTTAAAAATCTATTCGCAACGGTGTATTAGTTGTCACCAGAGTAGTAAACACAGCGAAGCTACACTAGCAAAAGGATCGCTCAGTACCAACTGTATCGATTGCCACATGCCAAAAATACCTTCTAAACTCATCACTTTTCAACAGGCTGGTAAGGCTGATTTAAGTGCTTATTTACTGCGTTCACACCATATTGGCATTTATCCCGTTAATAGTAAATAAACCGAATTTCGGGGGCAGAAATGCATAATGTTCTGATAAAGGACTTTGATTTCGTACATTTGGTTTCCTTCATCTTAGATAGTTGCCGATATGCTCATAAAAAATTACTTTGCTTTAATTACCCTCCTTCTTTTAAACACAGTTGTTTTTGCCCAAAGTAAATTTACCCTTAGTGGTACTATCCGCGATGCCGGCACCGGCGAAACTTTAATAGGCGCAACGATAAAAGTAATTGGCCCTGCAACCGGCGCAACCTTAACCAATGCTTACGGTTATTTTGCCTTAACGCAGGTGGAAGGAGAGTATACCGTATCGGTTAGCTACACCGGTTATGCCCCCATCGTTAAAAAAATCAATTTAACAAAAGATACCAAGTTAAACGAAGAGCTAAAAAGTGCAAACGATCTGGCCGATGTAACCGTTAGCGCCAATAACCGTAAAAATGAAAATGTTAAAAGTGCGCAAATGGGGCTTGAACGGGTTGATATGAAAGCCTTAAACGCCATACCGGTGCTGCTGGGCGAAAAAGACATTTTAAAAACCATTCAGTTATTGCCCGGTGTAAAATCTGGAGGGGAAGGGAATACGGGCTTTTATGTGCGTGGGGGAGCTGCCGATCAGAACCTGATTATACTTGATGAAGCAGTAGTGTATAACTCGTCGCACTTGCTGGGTTTCTTTTCTACTTTTAATGCTGATGCCATTAAAGATGTAAGCTTGTACAAGGGGGGAATGCCAGCACAGTATGGCGGTCGTTTATCGTCTGTTCTGGATGTAAAAATGGATGATGGCAACAATAAAGAATTTAAGTTTCAGGGCGGTATAGGCTTAATTGCTTCACGTATTAAAGCAGAAGGTCCTATTGTTAAAGACCGCGGCTCATTTATGGTAAGCTTTCGCCGTACCTATATCGATTTGTTTTTAAGGGCATCGCCAGATTCGTCAGTTAATGGAAGCACATTAAATTTCTATGATATAAATGCCAAGGCCAATTATAAAATCAACGACAAAAACACCATTTATATCTCAGGCTATTTTGGTAAAGATAACATCGGGGTGAAAGATTTATTTGAGAATAACTGGGGTAATGTAACCACTACCATCAGGTTAAATCACATTTTTAATGATCGTTTATTTTCTAATACCTCGTTAATTTACAACAATTACAATTATACCGTTCGCTTGCTCAACGATGCGACTAATTTTAAGGCCACTTCACTGGTGCGCGATTTTAATTTTAAGGAAGATTTTCAGTATTTCAGTAACAAGCATATCCTCCGGTTCGGGCTAAATGCTACCCAGCACCGCATTTCGCCAATTGATATTGATAGCGATGTAGCTTCTCAGGTAAATTCGCTTACGCAGGAGCGCCGCTATGGAATCGAATCTGCTGCTTATATTTCTGATGAGTGGAACGTAAACGAGCACCTCAACTTTTTATATGGCGTAAGACTGGCTGCTTTCTCTCTGATGGGACCTGGTAATTTTAATACCTACAATGCCGCAGGTGAAATTGCTTCAACAGAAAATGTGGGCAAAGGCAAGTTCTATAAAAACTATTTCAATCTGGAGCCCCGTTTTTCTGTGAGTTATTTGTTTAACGAAGAAAACTCGGTTAAAGCCTCATACAACCGAAATACACAAAATGTTCATATTTTAACCAATGCTACCTCGAGCTCGCCTACCGATCAGTATGTATTGAGCAGCAACAACATTAAGCCCGAAATTGCCGATCAGGTGGCTTTAGGTTATTTCAGAAATATTAAAGACAATACTTACGAGCTATCGGCCGAAATTTATTATAAATGGTTGCAAAACCAGATCGATTACAAAAACGCTGCCCAGTTGTTGGCCAATTCGAATGTCGAATCGGAGCTGATATATGGCATTGGCCGCGCTTACGGGATGGAGCTGTTTTTCAAAAAGAAATTTGGCAAGCTAAATGGCTGGGTTGGTTATACCTTATCACGCACCGAACGCAAATTTACCGAATTGAATAACGGTAAGTATTTTCCGGCCAGGCAAGACCGTACACATGATATTTCGCTGGTTGGAATTTACAACATGACCCCCAGGTGGACATTTTCATCGAGCTTTATTTACAGTACCGGTAATGCCGTTACCTATCCGGCAGGGAAATATACTATTGGCGGTCAGCCGGCATATTATTATACTCAGCGTAATGCAGGCCGTATGCCTTACAATATGCGTTTAGATGTAAGTGCAACATTAGAAGGAAAGAAAAAGGGCAAATACCAATCGAGCTGGAATTTTGGTATTTATAATGTACTGGCCAGAAAAAATCCTTATTCCATTGAGTTTATTACCGATCCGGAAAATCCGAACAAAACTGCCGCACAGCAAACTTCGTTGTTTGGACTTATTCCATCCATTACCTGGAACTTTAAATTTTAATGCCATGAAAAAACTAATAATATATTTTGCACTTTTTACTTTTTGCCTGGCCTCCTGCAAGAAAATTATCTCAATAGATACTGAAAATGCCGACCCACAGCTGGTAATAGAAGGCATTATTAATAATCAGCTGATGGACCAGGAAATCAAAATCAGTAAAACGATTGGTTATACAGAGGAAAATATTTTTCCAAAAATTTCGGGCGCTACCGTTACGGTAACCGATAGCAAAGGAAATACATTTGTATTTAAAGAAGGTACTAAGCCGGGCACTTATATCAACCGGATGAAAGGCGAATCTGGTGTTACCTACAATTTAAATGTAGCTGTTGAGGGTCAAAATTATACTGCTAGCTCGAAAATGCCTAACTTGGTTAAAATGGATTCGATTGGGATAATTAAAAATATTTTTTTTGGCAGGGAACGGAAAACAGCCGCTGTATTTTTAACCGACCCGGTTAATGAAGTAAATTTCTACCATTTTAACCTATATGTAAACGACGTTTTATCAAGACGCTTTTATGCCAGCAATGACAGGCTAACTAACGGCAACGACTTGCGGATTCAGCTGTTTTTTAAGCCCAATAACGATCACGACAGCGACGAGCTGAACACCAATGATAAGATTAAGATCGAAACGGAATGCGTTGACAGTAATATATTTGATTATTGGTATGCACTGAGTCAGCAAGCTGACCGTGGGCCTAATCAGGGTACCACACCGGCCAACCCAACTTCGAATATTTCGAATAACGCACTGGGCTATTTCAGTGCAAACACCTATCAGGTACTTACAGCTACGGTAAAGTAAGTATTTATCCAAACTCCTGAATAGATTTACTGTTAAATTAATATGAAAGTATTTATAAGTGGCAACATTGCTCCGGTTGGTTTAAAGCAACTGGAAGAAAACGATATTACCATTACCCAATGGAAAGAAAACAGGCAAATTACCGCCGAAGAGCTAATTGAAGCCTGTCAGGATCAGGATGCTTTAATTAGCGTCGGTCCAAATAAACTTAATGCAGCATTTCTAAATGCCTGCAGCCATTTAAAGGTTATCGCACTGCATTCCGTAGGTTTCGATCAGGTTGATGTAGCTGCTGCTAAAAAATTGAACATTCCTATAGGTAATACACCGGGTGTTTTGAGTGCGGCAACAGCCGATACCGCTTTTTTGCTGATGCTTGCCGTATCGCGTAAAGCCTTCTTTTCCTATCAGAAAATTATCAGGGGTGAATGGAAAAACTACGAACCAAGTCCAGAGCTGGGTATCGAATTAAATGGCAAAACGCTCGGCATTTTCGGGTTGGGTAAAATAGGTTTAGAAATGGCTAAAAAATGTGCCGCTACCTACCAAATGGATGTAATATACCATAACCGCTCTCAAAATATAGCAGCTGAAAAGGAAATCGGCGCTAAATATGTGTCGTTCGAAGAACTGTTAGCACAAAGTGACGTGCTAACTGTACATACCGCTTTGACCGCAGATACCAAAGGTAAATTTAGCTTCGATGTTTTTAGCCACATGAAAGCCAGTGCCATTTTTATCAATACTGCTCGTGGCGGTATTCACAATGAAGCTGATTTGATCCGTGCATTACAAGAAAAAGTAATCTGGGGTGCCGGACTTGATGTTACGAATCCCGAGCCCATGGATAAAGCAAACCCTTTACTGTTTATGGAAAATGTTGCCGTTTTGCCCCACATTGGCTCAGCCACTGAAGAAACCAGGGCAGCTATGGCCAAAATTATTGTCCAGAATATTATTGCCGGATTAAAAGGGGAGCAGTTACCTTTTGAAGTGAAGTAAGCAAAAAGGTTATCAGTATGATCGTGGATGGTTAATAGACACAGTGCTTATTTCCTAAAGGCTATTAACTATCAACCATTAACTAATACTTGTTCTATTTCACGGTATACTTAAACACTGATCTGCCCAGGTTTCCGTTGGCATCTATACCTTCGATAATCACTTTGTACTGGCCTCTTCCATCAGCATTATAATATTCGAAAGAAGTGTTGCCGGTTGCATCGGTAACTACTTTAGGATTCCAGTAAATGGTAGTTCTTAAATCGTTTCGGTTCATATTGGCAGGTACATCGTAACGTGGCGAATAAAACTGTTTTTCTTTGTTATAGCCCTGTGGCGAGAAAGTAAGCTCATAGTATTTAGGCAGCATATCCATTAGCTGTGCTTTCGTAATTTTGGTTCCTTTGGGTGCTTTTTTCTGATTAAATACAATTACACCATTTACATTGTTGGCACGGTTAACCAGGCCTAAATCGTCTCTTAAAAATACTTCAACCGATTCGAGCTGGTTAGGATCTAAGGTATTGATCTGGTTTACATCCACGTTCATTCCGTTGATAAAAATACCCATCGGAATTTTTTTGCCCTGGTTGTAATCACGTGTCACATAAAAATTATTGTCGGCGAAGGTAACGCCTGCCAGCATCCCTTGTAAGCAGTTAATCAATAAACCGCAACCTTTTAAGCGGTCGCCTGCAATTTCATGATCTGCCATCTGACTAAGCCCTGATAGTGACGGATAGTCTTTGTGGCTTACTTTCGGTATTACTGCAGCTTTAATGTTTACATCTTTCAGCGTGTGTAAATAAGCATATTGGCGCTTACTGTTATCCAGATAAGAAGTTAAGGCACTGTCGATATTTAAAACCTCTTCGGCCGCACTAAAATTGCGGGTAAGCGTAGGTACAGGTGCACCGTTTAAGCTCAAGGTCATATTTTTATAGTTTACGTTATACTTGGCAGTAACCGTAACTTTCGACGAATCGTTAAATACCAGGTTCGAAAATTTAAAATTTCCTACCGGGTCTGTTGTGCCTTCCTGGTTAAAACGTTTATCGGGGATGCTTAAAAGCAGGGCACCTTTTCTAACGGGAATTCCGTTATTTTGCCTTAAAACTCCTGATATTTCTATGCCTTGTTCAGGTAAGAAGTCAATTTTAGGCAGTTTATTGGCAAGAATATCGGTGTATTTAAAACTGCGGTAACCCTGAGTAAGTAACAGCACATCTAAATCTGCATTTTTCTTGGCATCGGGTGCATTGAAATAATAATTGGCTTTTTCAATATAACCTTTAACATCGCTGCTTAGTAAAAGTCCGGTTAAGATGGTGCTGGTTGCATCTTCGCTTGATGGAACTTTGGTTTCGTCTACAACAGCTACCGAGAAGCTACCTTCAACAGGTGCACCGTCTTTTTTTGCTGCAACGTTAATTTTAACCTTTTTCTTAACACCATAAGTAGTTGCTGCACTGGTTAAAGCCACGGCCATGTTGTTTTTATGCTGTACAAAAACAAGCCTTTCGCTTAGTGGCTTACCATATTCATTAAACAGGGTTAGCTGTGCAATACCCGTAGGGAATTTCGATTTTAGAATGGTAGTATTGTACTCTTTGTTTGATAAGGCTGTTTGTGCACCATAGCAAATTACCCCTTTGCTTTGCGCAATGAGGTAAAGTTTTTTGCCTTGGTTCTCAGCAAAAAAAGCATCGTTAGCAGCAATTTTGATCACTACATTATCGGCATTACTGTTATCCACATTTAACACTACACCATTAGTGGTTACAGCAGGTAAATTATAGCTTTGTGTGGTACCATCAGTATAGGTTACGGCCGCTTTATAAGTTTTACCGGCTTCGGCAAGTAGATTAAAACTACCCATGCCTAAATGCTGATCGCTAAAAGTAGCAACGGTTTTGCCCTCACTATCTGTAACGGTACCTTTAGCGCCAATACCTAAGCCATCGCTCTTAATGGCTTTAAAGGCTACTTTATTGGTTAAACCAGCCACTAAATTTCCTCCTTCGGGGAAAAACTGAAAATCTTTACTTAAAATAGCATTTTTAAGCGGGAATGAGCTGCTGGCTACGTCTTTATCTGTGGTATTAATGCTTGTTATCAGTTCTCCTTTTTGCAATTGATATTCGGCTTTTTGTGCATTGGTCATGGCAATGGTCAGGTAGCCGTTTGCATCGGTGGTTCCGCGACCTTTGGCAATTACGGTATAACTGGTTACTACCTGCCAGGTTACATTTTTATTGGCATAAGGTTTATTATTGGCGTCTTTAAACTGTACGCGGGCATCAATTTTCTCCTGTTTATCGGTGGAGGTGTTTTTGTAAGTAATGTGGGTTTTTAGTTCCTTATCAATGGCTTCACCAACGTAAAATGTTTTGTTAAAATAGGCCGGATCGGGGTTGTTAAGCATCCATAAGGTATAAGCCCTGATGTGGTAATTACCTTGTTTGTAGTTAATCTGATCTAAAGGGAAACTACCATAGGCAAATCCTCCGGTAATCGGAAGTTTTAGGGTTTGAATAAGTGAATCTTTCTGGTTAATTACATCCACATAAATGATTTTACTGATGCCCGATAGGAAATTCTGATTTTCGGTAACATAGGCTTTAAACCAAACGGTATCAGCAACAGCGTAGTAAGGTTTATCAAAATGAAGATAAATTTTCTCGTTAGGATAATCAGTTAAAACTTTGTTGGTTTTAGTGATAATGGTATTTATACCCACGGTATCGGTTTGGGCCGATGAAGAAAAATTTAGTGCTAACAGGAACGAAAGTATAATAAACGATAATCTATAAATCTTCATGAATTGGATGTTAAATGCTAATCCTGTAAATATATCCAATTATCAATAGAGCTCCTAAATTGTACAGCGGTTTAACACTTTTTTACAAAAGTTTATTAGTCATTAGTTCGTATCCGTTTCCCGATAAGTGTATAGGTGGCTTAGCGCTTTTACCTGGCCCGGCAGAACCCCATCGTTACCGCGTGTAAAGAGGCAAAGTGAGAATTGTCTTTAACGCTATAAAATAAAACGGGCCACTGTATGAGCCGCCCGTTTTAGAAATATAATAAAGTTTGCCTTTTACTTTAACTCGATTAAGAATTCTTCTTTAGGAGAACGTACTTTTTTAAGGTTCACTAACCAGTCGCCAGCTTCGTCCCTGTGACCTAAAGGCAGAAGGGTAACACTTCTTAATCCTTTTTTATCTAAACCTAAAAGTTCATCTAAAGCAGGTCCGTTAAAACCTTCCATCGGCGTAGCGTCTACTTTTAATAAAGCAGCTTCTGCAATGGCAACGCCAAAACCAATGTAAGCCTGACGTGCAGCATGATTGAAGTTTTCTTCGGCACTTCTTGATAAAATCATGCCTTTAAGTTGTGCTTTGTAAGCATCAGTTCCATTTTGTGGTAAACCGCGCTCAGCATTCATTCTGTTAAACACCGCATCAATACCTTCTTCAGTATAATTTTCGTTTGCAGCAAAAATCAACAGGTGTGATGAATCAATAATCTGCGATTGGTTATAAGCAATTGGAGCAATTTTCTCTTTTAACTCCTGGTTGGTTACTACAATCACTTTAAATGGTTGCAAGCCTGATGATGTTGGAGCCAAATGCGCAGCAGCAACAATTTTATCAACTTTTTCCTGTTCAACGGGTTGGCCATTCATCTTTTTAACGGCATAACGCCAGTTTAGGGCATCTATTAAACTCATATCTTTTGATTATTTTTTTAAATTTACGAAGCAAATATGGGGATAAGCTTTTTGCCGACTGTTGATGTATGGTAAGAAAAAAATATTTAGGGATAACTGGTACTGTTAGTAGCAGCGTGAGGTTAAACCGAATTTATTGGCATTGCCTGGTGAATAACCATTCTTTAGTCCAAAAATCTCAAATCGCTTCTTACCGGGAAGTGATCGGATAGTTTGGCCTGCGTAATTTTATAGTTGAGTACTTCCAGTTCTTTAGAGGTTGCGATATAATCAATCTGAAAATTTGGAAATTTGCCATTATAGGTTTTGCCAAAACCATTACCTTTTTTAATGAAGCTGTTGTTTAGCCCGGCTGTAATTTGTGTAACCACGTAAGAGGCAGGGGTATCGTTGAAATCGCCAGCAATTAAATAAGGTGTTTTGCATCTGGCCATTTCCTTTTTCATAATATCAACCTGGCCACTCCTTTTATAGAAAGCCCCTTTTAGCATTCTTAAAATACGTTTAGAAGGCTGTAATTCGGTATTCATTTCTTTTACCTTATCCAGGTAATCATAATCTTGTTTTTCGAAAGAGATGGATTGAAAGTGTACATTATATACACGAAGGGCTTTGCCTTTAATATTTAGGTCTACATAAATACTCATGTTGCCTGAATAGCCATCTACAAAAGGGATTTTACCCGAATCTTTAATGGGAAATTTTGAAAAAATGGCCAGGCCGTTCGCTTCGTAATCGTTTTTGTTGGTGGGTACAAAATAGTAGTATTTGGTATTTAACAACACCTTTAAACTATCGACGGTATCGAAAGCGCCTTTATAACGGGTAAAAAACTCCTGAAAGCAAATGATATCGGGATTTTGATCTTTAACCACCTGCAGCATTTTCTCTTTAACCGATTCGGTATTGTCTTCCCCGTAAAGCTTAAAACTGTGTACATTATAAGTCATCATCCTGATGTTGTTATCAGCCCTTTCTGTAGGCCCTTCATCGCCGCCTATAGCAAAAGTTGCTTTTAAGGTTTTGGCACCAATGGCGATAGCAAGAATGGTTGCCACAGCAAAAATCCATTTTTTGCTCAGGAGCCACCAGATCAAGAAAATAATGTTGCAAAAAAGAACATAGGGATAGGCTAAACCAAAAAACGCAATAATGGCATGTTTACGTGGATCCATATTTCCGGCAAGTACGCCCAAGAGCAAAGCTATTGCCAGTGCGACTGCAATGGGCAATAGAAGCTTGTCCAGGAAGTTATACCGTTTCTTTTTTGCCATTAATCTTTACTTGCTTTAAATAATTTTTCCTTTTCTGCTGCTGTTAGTTTATCGTATCCTGAGGTAGATATTTTATCTAAAATAGCATCAATTTCCTGTTGCGAAACACCTTCCTTAAATGTTGCTTTTTTAACTGGTTTATCGTTTCTCACCACTTTTAGCCTCGGCTTACGTTCAAATAACTTACTCCAGTCATTTCCGTTTTGCAGGCTTTTAATAAAAAAGAAACCCAGCAAGGCACCTCCAATATGGGCAAAATTGCCGCCTGCATTTACTGATGATAGCCCGATAAACGAAATCAGGAAGTAGACAATTGCCACCCATTTAATTTTTACCTCACCAATAAGCAACAGCATAATGGTATAATTGGGGACTAGGGTTGCAGTTGCTACCATGATGGCCATAACAGCTGCGGACGAACCGATTACGGTTTGCCCCAGTAAATTATCGGCAAACACAGGAATAGTATTTAAGCCAACTACATAAACTAAGGCGCCGGCTAATCCGCCGGCCAGGTACACAAAATGGAATTGCCTGCTTTTCAGGAAATTCATGAATATACTGCCGAACCAAAATAAACCCAGCATATTAAACAGGATGTGAAGAATCCCATCATGAAAAAACATATAGGTAAGGGGGGTATAAAAGCGCTCAGGCAGTTTAGAAAAGCTGGAAGGTAAGCCGACATATTCTCTTACCAGTTCGCTCATATCTAATGTTGTTTTACTGAAAAAAATGAGCACACCTATAATAGCAGTGGTCAGAAACAAAATTACGTTAATGCCAATGTAAAAAAACAATGGATTACCCGATTGAAAAATCTTGTATTTTAAATCTTTAAACGTATTATTCATAGAGCGTATAAAATGTATCGTTCTTGTCTTTCCATATTTTAACCAGTATAAAGCCGATTAAAGCACCGCCTAAATGTGCATAATGGGCAATAGAATCGCCTTCAAATTGGGCTACACCTAGAGATAGTTCTATTAAAATATAAATTGGAATAATATATTTGGCTTTTACCGGTACCGGGATAAACATAATTAGCAGTTCTGCATTGGGGTACAGCATGCCAAATGCAACCAGTAAGCCAAAAATGGCGCCTGAAGCACCAACCATACCGCCGTAATAAATGCTGCCTAGTGTTTGGGCTTGTCTTTCGTTTTGGATTAGCTTTTCCCAGCCATCGAACATGGTGATGTGGCCAATAAGCTGATGTACTTCGAAAGCCTGTACTGCCCATTGCAAGGCTAAGGCCCCTAATCCGGTAACGAAATAAAAGATCAGGAATTTTTTTCCGCCCCACCGAGATTCCAGGATACTGCCGAAGGAATACAAGGCAAACATATTGAAAAAAATATGGGCAAAACCGCCATGCATAAACATGTAGGTAATGGGTTGCCAGAACCTGAATTTAGGGGAATCAAAATAAAAAACAGCGAGTAAATTATCCAGCTTAAGCGTAGGAAGCAATAATGTAGCCGCGAAAAATAAGATATTAATAATCAGCAGATTTTTTACTATTGGGGGGATATATATGTTGTTCATTCTGTTTTTAATGTTTAACTGTGCTGTTATTCTTATCCAACATGCAAGTTTTCTGCAATAATCTTTAAACTTTAGTTTTTCTCTAATTCTTCTCAAACTTCTTATCCAGTTCCGCTAAAGTAATGGTTTGGATAATCGGTTTACCACTTACGCTAAAGTTAGGAGTTTTGCAGGCAAAAAGTTCATCAATCAGTGTATTCATTTCTTCCTGTGCAAGACTTGTACCCGCTTTAATGGCGCTGTTTTTGGCCAGGCTTCTGGCTAAACTATCGCGCTTGTTCAATTTTAATTCCTGTTGCGAGTTTTTAAAGCCTTCAATCAATTGTTCAAACAGTTGTGTTTCGTTAATGTTACTGCTACCCAGATCAACCGGGACACCCTCCACCACCAGGGTGTTTTTACCAAACTCGCGCACATCAAAGCCCAGGCTTTTGATATCGTCCAACAAGCTTTTAGCCAGCTCGAAATCCTGCGCATTCAGCGTAATGGTTTGTGGAAACAAACTTTGCTGCGATGCACCCTTACGATCATCAAGATGTACGAGAAAACGTTCATAAAGGATGCGTTCGTGCGCCATTTGCTGATCGATAACCATTAAGCCCGATTTAATCTGCGAAACAATATAACGGTTGTGTAACTGCATATATTGCTTTTGTTTGGTCTCTAAAACCGCATCATCGGTATTATAAATGGTGGTTTGTTCTACCAGCGGCTGCTCGGTTATATCGTAAAGCGTACCCCAGTTTTTGGCGCTGGGTTTGGCATCATAATTTCTTGGCGAAGAAGCATAACCGGATACAGAACTCTTATCGCTGGCAAATGGATTAAAATCAGGATTGAAATTAATACTTGGCGGCACAATATCTTCAACCGCTTTGTGCGTAATCATATTACTAAAGCCTGTTTCCTGATCAAAATCAAGGGTAGGGGCAATGTTATAGCGGCCAATGGAACGTTTAACAGCCGATTTTAAAATGGCGTAGATCGATTTCTCATCCAGGTATTTAATTTCGGTTTTAGTTGGGTGAACATTCACATCAATTTTTGCCGGATCGATTTCGATAAAAAGTACATATAAGGGATAACTGTCTTCCGGTAAAAGATCTTCGAAAGCAGAGCTTACTGCATGATTTAAATAAGGATCTTTGATAAAACGGTTGTTTACAAAGAAGAACTGTTCGCCTCTGGTTTTTTTGGCAAAAGCTGGTTTGCCAATATATCCTTTCAGGTTAATTATGGTGGTTTCTTCCTCTACAGGTACCAGCCGTTCGTTATAATTGTTGCCAAAAAGATGAACAATGCGCTGTTTTAGATTGCCTTTAGGAAGGTTGAAGATTTCCACCCCATCATGGTGCAGACTGAAAAAAACCTCGGGATGAGCCAGGGCCACCCGTTGAAACTCATCCAGGATATGACGCATTTCTACCGGATTGCTCTTTAAGAAATTTCTGCGTGCCGGTGTATTAAAAAACAGGTTTTTGATTGAAATTTGAGTGCCTGCTGCTGTAGCTACAGGTTCCTGGTTGGTTACCTGGGCACCCTCGATTGAAATGCAGGTGCCAATTTCGTCTTCGTGCCTGCGGGTTTTCATTTCTACCTGCGAAATGGCCGCAATAGAAGCCATGGCTTCGCCACGGAAACCCATGGTACGAATGGCAAATAAATCTTCAGCTTTTTTCACTTTGGAGGTAGCATGCCGCTCAAAGCACATGCGGGCATCGGTAACACTCATTCCACAACCATTATCAATAATCTGAATCAGTGCCTTACCTGCATCTTTAACTACCAGTTGAATTTTATCTGCACCGGCATCTATCGAATTCTCGAGCAATTCTTTTACTGCAGAGGCAGGTCGTTGAACAACCTCTCCGGCGGCAATCTGATTGGCAACAGCATCAGGCAATAAGTGAATAATATCAGTCATGTATCAGGGCAAAGTGAATTTGCTAAATTATGTAAAATAAGCTTAAGGAACCGGAATTGTTTAAAACTCAACATGTAAATGACTGTTGGTAAATGGGATTAATTCATTTGTAGCTAGCTCGCATAAGAATAGTGTAAATTGGTTGGCTTTGGCAAGACACGAGTCCAATGGTTAAATTATTTTCTGCCTCTGTAAAACCGAATTTACAAAGCTAACTGCTTTCATTTTTCTATCTTTATCAACATGAAACCTATGCTATACAGCCTTTTTGTGGCTTTGTTGTTTGCTTCTTGCAGCAAAAAGGAAGCAGTTGATGTAATTGTTTACAATGCCAGAGTATATACTGTGAATACGCGGTTTGATACTGTAGAAGCTTTTGCGGTGAAAGGTGGCAAGATTTTAAGTTTGGGCAATACTTCTGAAATCCGGAATAAATATAATGCAAAGGAAGAAGTCAATGCAGCAGGAAAGGCTGTTTACCCTGGCTTTATTGATGCTCATGCACATTTTTTTGGTTACGGACAGAGCCTTCAGACGGCCGATTTACGCGAAACCAAATCGTGGGAAGAAGTATTGAGCCGTTTAGTGACTTTTGCCAAAACGCATCCCGATGGCTGGTTAATTGGTAACGGCTGGGATCAGAACGATTGGGAAAATAAAACTTTCCCGACTAACCAAAAGTTAACCGAACTGTTTCCGGGTCGTCCGGTTTTTTTAAACCGCATTGATGGCCATGCCGCTATTGCCAACCAAAAAGCGCTTGATGATGCGGGGATCAAAAATGCGCAAAAACTAACCGGTGGCGATATGCTGACAGAAAATGGCAAACTCACCGGTGTTTTAATCGATAATGCAGTGGCTCTTGTTGAAAGTAAAATTCCTTCGCCGGATGCGGAACAGGCTGAAAAGATTTTTACAGATGCCCAGCGGAATTGCTTTGCAGCAGGTTTAACCACCATTGATGATTGTGGACTGAGTTACCTGGCTGTTGAATTTATAGAAAAATTGCAAAAGGAGCAAAAGCTCAAAATGAGGTTATATGTGATGCTTTCTGATGCACCTGAAAATTATAAATATCTTTTCGCCCGTGGTCCCATTAAAACGGAAAGGCTTAATGTGCGGGCATTTAAAGTATACGCCGATGGAGCTTTAGGTTCGAGAGGGGCTTGTTTATTACATCCTTATAACGATATGCCCAAAAAAACGGGCTTCCTGCTAAGTAATCAAAAACATTTTGAAGAGGTTGCTGCCAAAATAGCTGCCAATAACTTTCAGATGTGTACCCATGCCATTGGCGATTCGGCCAACCGGGTAATGCTGAATATTTACAATAAAATTTTAAAAGGTAAAAATGATAAGCGCTGGCGAATTGAACATGCACAAGTGGTAAACGCCAGCGATTTTAATCTCTTTGGTAAAACCAGTATTGTGCCTTCTGTGCAGCCTACACATGCTACATCTGATATGTACTGGGCCGGGCAACGTTTAGGCACCGAAAGGTTAAAAGGTGCTTATGCCTACAAGCAATTGTTGAATCAGAATGGTTGGATTCCGTTGGGAACAGATTTCCCTGTGGAAAACATTAATCCATTATTAACGTTTTATGCTGCAACGGTGAGAGCAGATGCAAAAGGTTTTCCAAAAGGGGGTTTTCAGAAAGAAAATGCCTTAACACCCGAAGAAGCTTTACGCGGAATGACCATTTGGGCTGCTAAACCTAATTTTGAAGAATTGGAAAAGGGCAGTCTGGAAAAAGGTAAGCTGGCCGATTTTGTAATTCTTGACCATGATATTTTAAAAACAACACCACAAAATATATTAAAAACCAAAGTTTTAAAAACCTACCTGAACGGAGAAAAAGTATATGAAGCGAAGTAAATTGTACATCCTGGCTGCGGCAAGTTTCTTTAATGTTTTATGTTTAACTGCCTGTGCACAGGAACATACAGTAAATGAGAAAAAACTTGCTATTGCCAATAGTATTGTCAGTACAACCGTATTATTAAACAATCAGGATGTAGTTGTGCCCTTAAAATCACTAGATAAAAAGAATATTGCCTCCGTAAGCCTGGATTTTGCTTATAGCCTCGCTTTCGATAGCCTGTCTAACAAGTATGCTAAGATCACTTCGTTTTCCGCTAATGAATATAAAGACAGCTTGAACCTAAACAACCTGGAAGATGACCTGAAATACTTCAATACTATTTTAATTGCTATTGATGATCAGCATGTAAGCCAGGTCAAATACATCAATTTTATTAACAGCATCAGCAAAAACAAACAGGTTATTATTTCCTTTTTCGGCAATGGCCCGGGCTTAAAATCTTTCGATCAGCTGCAGTCGCCCATTATTTGGACCGCACAAAATAATGCCGACGCAGCCAATCTTGTCCCGCAGTATATTTTTGGAGGTATTGCCGCTTCCAATAAATTAACCACAGCTTATTCTGCGCGTTATACCAGGGGATCTGGCTTTACCACAACGGCTACCCGTTTAAAATATACTGTACCCGAAGATGCAGGTTTAAATTCCAACAATTTAAAAGAAATTGATGCTATCGCTGCAGAGGCCATCGCTCAAAAAGCAACACCGGGTATGGTGGTTTTAGTGGCTAAGGATGGAAAGGTAATTTTCAATAAAGCATACGGTACACATACTTACGATACCCAGGTACCCGATAAAGTAACCGATATTTTCGACCTGGCTTCGGTAACTAAAGTTACGGCTACGACACCTGCTGTAATGCGTTTGTTTGAAGAAGGCAAGCTGAAACTGGATACCAATATCGGTGCCTATATTCCTAAAGCACGTACCACGCCAATGAACAACATTCAGGTACGCGAAGTGATGTTGCACCAGGCAGGTTTTATCCCTTACATTCCGTTTCATGACTATGTAAAGACTGGTGATTACAGCAGGGATTCGTCAGCTGCTTACCCCACTAAGGTAGCCGATAACTATTACATTAAAAAAGGCTTCTTCAAAGATTTTATGTGGCCTAAAATGCTCAATTCACCCATTAAAACCCGCGGAAAATATGTGTACAGCGATATCAGTATGTATGTAATGAAAGATATTGTTGAACACATTAGTGAAGAGCCTTTAAATCAATATACTTACGAGAATTTTTATAAGCCTTTGGGGATGCAGACGGCTGGTTTTCTACCACGCAACCGTTTCAGTCCGGAGCGGATTATTCCTACAGAAGATGATAAATATTTTAGGAAAACCTTACTGGTAGGCTATGTTCACGATCAGGGGGCAGCTTTGGCTGGCGGAATTTCTGGTCATGCGGGTTTATTTGCCAGTGCAAATGACCTGGCTATTATTTACCAGATGTTGTTAAACCGTGGAACTTATGGCGGTGAGACCTACTTTAAAAATACTACAGTGGATATGTTTACTTCAAAACAATCAAACGTGAGCCGAAGGGGTTTAGGGTTCGACCGCTGGGATCCGGATACCACCAAACATTATCCATCTGAACTTGCTTCGCCACAAACCTACGGGCATACGGGCTACACCGGTACCTGTGTTTGGGTAGACCCTTCACGTGGTTTGGTTTATGTGTTTTTATCCAACCGGGTTAATCCGACAGTTACTGATAAGCTATCGAACTTAAAAATAAGAGGCCGTATTGAAGATGTGGTAAATAAAGCCATTGATGAATCGAGGAAATAAATTACGCTGTCCAAGCGTCATCTTAACCGAAGTAAGGAAAGAAGGGATGAGGTGAAGCAACCTGTTTGGTTTGTTGTTGATAAGGCTTAGTTTTTTGGATGGTAGTATGCATCGAATAACTTATTTCTGAATTTATAATTAGGATCGTATTGCTGCTTTATTTTAAAAAATTGGTTTGCATTTGGATAAGCCTTATAAAACTGTTCGCGGGTGGCATTAATTTGATAGGGCAGATAATACGAACCCAACTCAGATAAAGAAGCATTGACCAACTCTTGTGTCCATTTTTTTACCTTTGTTTTCGCTGCTGTGGAAATATCTTGTTTGTAATAAATCACAAATGCAAAAACTTCTGTCTTTGCCCAGGCCAGGTAACTTCCCTCATCTTTATTAGCATGTCTGATCGATATATTGATGACATTCACGCTGTTATTTTTTAGAATGGCAATCAGTTTAGGTGTAAAGGTATCAAAGTGATCAACCGGAATAAAGTACTCTTGCAATACATAGGTTGAATTTTTTCTCGATTTTGGTTCCAGTTCAGCAACATCGTAAGTGGCTTCGTAGTTACGCCATTCAACAATCTCAGTATTATAATGCATGGGGTCGAATATTTTTTTTCTGATCCATTTTCCGAAATCTGAACCAGAAACAACCTTCATGGCAAATTTGTTCATAGAGTAGCTTCCGGTATTTGGTTTAATTCGATCTGTAGTGGTTAAGGCTTTATTTGTTTTGACATAGGATACCGCCCTTACTTCGCTAAAATCATTTGGATAAATATCTGCGTTGTGAAAAACAACATGAGACTGGTTACGTATTTCTGAAGCAAAAAACTTGCTGTAATCAATAAGCTTCATTACACGGTTTTGACGCTCTACTTTTTCGTTATCAGTTAATTGTAAGGTAACTTCGGTAATTATGCCAATACCCCCATAACCACCGATTGCGGCATAAAAGATGTCGATATTTTCGTTTCGGCTGGCATTAATTAGAGTGCCATCGGCTAAAATGAGTTTAAAGCTTTTAACTGATAAGATAATAGGTCCCTGGCCTACATAACGGCCATGTACGTTTACACTTAACGAACCGCCCACAGTAAAATTTGCATAGGTTTGCATGATCCTAACCGATAAGTTGTACTTATCAATGTACTGAATGAGCTCGCGCCATCTGATGCCTGCCTGTACCGTGATTTCTTTTTTGGCTTTCGAAAAGCTGATGACGCGGTTAAACTTCCGCATATCAATCTGTAATGCGTTTTCTGTAGCAGTTTGTCCACCCTGGCTAAATCTTCCACCGCCGATTGAAACAGGCCCTTGATGTTTTTTAATCGTCGCCGCAATTTCTGCATTGCTGGTTGGGGTAATTACTCTCGAAACTTTTATAGGGTTGAGTTGTGTAATGTCGTTAACTAAATTAAGCGGAGTACTGGGCTTATTTGGATGACAAGCTGAAAGTAAGAAAAGGAGAAATAAAAAAAATCGGGGAGTGTTAATTTTCATATCAAAACAAGTTGAAAGTTAAAAAATACCAATAAACACCTTAATTTATCATTGTCCAGATGGCTAACTCGTATGGTTTTGTTCAAGAATATGACACTGAGAAGGCTATTAGGGTCTATCTCTCCATGTTTTTTTTCCATATCAAGAATTAGAGTTTCTGGTGGGGGCATATTATTCGCATTACCAAATCTACATCAGCCTCATCCCTCAAACTTTTGATAAAAGTCAAAAAATCAAATTACTTCCTAATCCTGCTTAAAGTTTCTTGCGAAATACCCAGATACGATGCAATGTGCCCTAAGGATACCCTTTGAAATAGCTTCGGATTTCTCTTTAGTAAGTTTTCGTAACGCTCTTTTGCGCTTAACATGCGCAACTCATTGGCTTGTATTTCATTGCGGATATAATAATATTCGGTGAGTTTGCGACCAATAAAATTAAATTCCATAAAGCGGATATACATTTCATCGAGCTTCTCCCGCTTTACCGCAATCAATACCGAATCTTCCAATGTTTCGATATATTCAAAGCTTGGCTGGCCGGTAAAGAAGCTATAAACGGAGATTAATAATTCATTTTCGAATAAAAACCAAGTATTGGTTTGTTTGCCGGCCTTATCGAGATAATAAACTCTTGAGGCGCCCGATACTATAAAATAAATGGTATTACTACTCTCTCCGGCGTTTAAAAGGATGGTTTTTTTATTGATATTAACAATCTGGCTATTGTTAACGATTGCTGTTTTCAATTCATTGCTAATCGGATGAATCGCGTTAAAAACAGTAAATAAACTTTGATAATTTTCTGAATAATCCTCTTGTAACATAAACATTTTTTTTAGCACTGAGCCAGTATTACGTGTGGGATTATTCAAATGTAGGTTTTATCTGTCGATATTGTATCTTTTTAAAATAAAAAAGCACCGGTTTCGGCCGATGCTTTATGCTTTTTGTTGCTATTTAATGAGGCTCCAAACTTATGGCCCCGAACTATTTTTTCAATCCGATTTCCCTTAATCTTTCATCCAGATACTCACCTGCCGTCATATCGCTGTAGGCTTTGGGATGCCCGGCATCTATGGTTGAAGGTAAACTGGTTAAATCCATATCGCTGCGCGGATGCAGGAAGAAAGGAACTGAGAAACGTGAAGTTTTCATCAGTTCACGCGGTGGGTTTACCACTCTGTGTGTAGTCGATTTTAATTTGTTATTTGTTAAGCGTTGCAACATATCTCCAACATTTACTACAATATCAGTATGGTGTGCTTTAATTGGTAGCCACTCGTTACTGCGGGTTAAAACTTCTAAACCGTCAGCACTTGCACCAATTAATAAGGTTATCAGGTTGATGTCCTCATGTGCACCCGCACGTACCGCATCATCCGGAATTAATTCGGGGTTTTCGATGGGGAAGTAGTGGATCCCTCTTAAGATAGAGTTTCCGTTATGTACGTGTTTATCAAAATAGTTGATCGGCAATTCTAAATAGGTAGCAATGGCACGCAACAAATGTGTGCCGTTTTCTTCCAGTTTTTTATAGATTTCGCCGGTTACCTGGTTAAATTCCGGTAATTCTGTTAAAACCTCGTTATCAGGATATTCATTTTTAACCGGATCTCCGTCGGTAACCTCCTGGCCAATTTGCCAGAACTCTTTCAGATCGGGTGTTTTGGCACCTTTGGCGGTTTCTTTTCCAGCACTGGTATAACCGCGTTGGCCAGCCAGCTCGGGTTTTTCATATTTTCTTTTGGTCTCTACCGGTAAAGCAAAAGCAGCTTTAATGTTTTCGTAAAGTTTATCAATTAGTTCCTGACTGAGGCCATGATTGGTAATGGTTACAAAGCCTGAATCGTTAAAGGCCCTGCCCAGTTCATCAGAAAACTTTTTGCGTTCTGCTTCGGTACCGTTAATGTACGAACCTAAGTCTAAACATGGAATATACGGTGTTGACATAATTTTATATTTAATGTTGTACGAATGTAGAAAGAATTGTTAATAACTGGTTTTTGTGTTAAGGTTAAGCTATTAATTGATTAATATACAGTTTTTTAAGTTATCAACAAAAATAATGAAGACCATAAAATGTTCGATTGTCACACCAAATCCATTATAATTTATCCGCAAACTATCGGCCGTTTTATTTCGTATCATTAAAAAGAAATAGTTCAGGAAGATTACGACTCTACCGGCTACTTTCAATGCATAAATATAATATACATGAAAAAGATAATTTTAATATTATTGACTGTTATAGCGGTCAGCCAGGTACGGGCGCAAGGTAAAAAAACAGAAAAAGCAACTTTTGGCATGGGTTGTTTCTGGTGCACCGAAGCCATATTTCAACGGCTAAAAGGTGTTGTTTCTGTTAAATCGGGTTATGAAGGGGGGACTTTGAGCAACCCCACCTACGAGGAAGTATGTACAGGGGCAACGGGGCATGCAGAAGTACTCGAAATTACCTACAATCCGATGGTAATTTCTTACGATGACTTATTGGAAGTATTCTGGAAAAGCCATGATCCTACCACACTAAACCGTCAGGGGGCAGATAGTGGAACACAATACCGTTCTGTTATTTTTTACCATAGCGCGGAGCAGAAAGCAGCAGCTGAGAAGTACAAGGCTGAACTGAATAAAACCAATGCCTACGGCAAAAAAGTGGTTACAGCTATTGAAGCTGCCAAACCTTTTTATGTTGCAGAAAATTATCACCAGAACTATTTTAATAAAAACGGAAGCGAGCCTTATTGCAGGTTAGTGATTCAGCCCAAAATTGAAAAGCTGGAAAAGGTATTTAAAGCAAAGCTTAAAAATTAATCAAATCACTTTTATGGTAAAAAGAATTGTAGCGAATATACAAACTACCAAGATCGCTGATGCCGCTCGTTTTTATGAAGATATTTTAGGCCTCGATAAGATTATGGATCACGGGTGGATTGCAACTTACGGTGCTGTTGACCAAAAAATGGATGTACAGATCAGTTTTGCTCTTGAAGGTGGATCGGGTACAGCAACACCCGATCTATCAATCGAGGTCGAAGATGTTGACCAGGTGTTGGAGAAGGTAATTGCAGCGGGATTCGCTGTTGAATATGGCCCGGCTAATGAAGAATGGGGTGTAAGGCGGTTTTACACCAGGGATCCGTTTGGAAAATTAATTAATATTTTAAGTCATACCGTTTAAAACCATTCTGCAAAGTTAATTTAACAAGCTCCTGGCCTTTTCGAACAGCTCGCTGCCTTTCTTACCGATTTCTTTCTTGCCTTTTTCTACGGTTGAGGGTTGGGTATACCCGCTTACTGAATTAGACAGGGCTTTAAATTTATCAATCCCTGCAAAAACTTCGGCCGCGTAGGGAACGCCCTGCTGTTTCATTAATTTTTCCCAGTCTATTTTAGCCAGCACGGCAACCATGTATTGGGTGGCAATTTTGCCAATAAATGCTTTATCATACACGCTGGTTAAAGCCTTATCCGATTTGCGATCCTTAACATAAGCGATGGTTTGTTGCAAAGCTTCGCGCTGATCATTAGAAATTAAGGGACTTGTACTCAGTTTTTCCAGTGCAGGGATTGATTTTTCGGGTTGCGCTTTCTTTAAATAGAGATAGGCAGTTATTCCCCAAACCAGTTCATTTTGAATGCCCAGCCGATTCATATCAGTTAAAAAAGTTTCAAAATCGTCCAGCGAGCGCTCCTCATCAATTTTACGTTCCATCCGCATTCTGTCGAAACCCCTGAACAAATAATTCATACTGTGAAAAGCGAGATGCGTTTGCTGGTCATTTAAGCGGCTCCAACCAAAAAAGGCTTTGGTGTATGGAAGCGGAATATTTTCATTCTTATCAAGCCACTTAATATTCCGTGAAAGACCATCTTCCGACAAGTAAAAAAGATTATTGCTGAAAAACAAGAAACCCCTTACAAACTCGAGTAGGGTTTTAACTTCACAGTCTTCGAGCAGTTCGGGTTGGGTTTTGGCACATTCGTATAAAGCAAAGGGCTGTCCTAAATCCCTTGTGGCCAATACAGCCATGCTCAATATGGCATGCTCTATATTCTGGAAGTAAACCTGATCAGCATTTTTAAAAAAGGGAAGTGGTGTTTTGGCATCTGTTCTCAGTGCAATAAAGCCACTGGTTAAAAGGGGGAAAACATCTTCATCGGTTTCTTTTACAAACTGCTTAACCGATCGGTATTCCTGGTAGATCCGCAGAGCATCGATAACCGAAATACTTTCATTTTGGTTACCTTTTACCGTGTTCAAAGTTTTTACAACACTTTGTGTTTGTTTATTAAATTTTTGATATTCGGGTAAGGTGGTGTCTTGTACAGCAGCAGAGCGGACAGCAATTTTGGCAAATTTATAAAAGCAGATCTTATCGTAATTAATATTTTCTTCCAGTTTCTTTTTATCCAGCTCAAGTAAAGCCTGGTCTGTTTTTTCTCGGTTACAACCAGAAAGAAAAACAATCAGGCAGAGTAAAATTAAATTTTTCATAGGATTCTGTTAAATAATAGGTGCGTAAAACTAGCATTTTAGTCAATGAAAAAATAAAAATTGACTGTTATGCCGTTTTTTGCTTTTCATCTCCGGAATTCATTATCGAACTTCTAATAAACACTCATTTTTAAAGGTAAAATGATAAATTTATTAGCGAAATGCAGCTGGTATTTAGCAAATTAACATTATGGCCTATTGTTTAACAAATGTCTTTTTTGATACACATGTAGCTTATGCTGAATTTTGGATTAAAATTTGATTAGAAACAATTAAAAATAGGGCAATATTTCTCGTTTTTACGCAATTTTTTTCAGATTTAATGCCTTAAAATTCGTGTGATGTTTAAAATCGTGTTAAATTTGTAACTCCTTTAGCATAAGATGACAAAAAAGAAAAAGACAGTTGGTAAAACTGACGCTGATGTAATTTTAATAGGGGCAGGCATCATGAGTGCAACCCTGGGTGTTTTATTAAAACAATTAGAACCCAATTTAAGCATTGAAATTTACGAACGTTTAGATATTGCAGCAGCAGAAAGCTCTGATGCTTGGAATAACGCCGGAACGGGACACTCTGCTTTTTGTGAGTTAAACTATACGCCCGAAAAGAAGGACGGCACGGTTGAGACAAAAAAAGCAATTCAGATTGCAGAACACTTCGAGGTTTCTAAACAGTTTTGGTCATACTTAGTTACGAAAGGATTGGTTTCTGACCCTTGTAATTTTATCCGCAACATTCCGCACATGAGTTTTGTTTGGGGTAAAAAGAATGTCGATTACCTGAAGAAACGCTACGATGCATTAACTCAATGTGATTTGTTTAGCGACATGCAGTACACCGAAGATACTGAACTGGTAAGAAGCTGGGCACCGTTAATTATGGATGGCCGCAAGAAAAATGAGAAAGTTGCTGCAACAAAAATGGATTTGGGTACCGATGTTAACTTTGGTACGTTAACCCGTGATATGTTTAACAATCTAAAACAGCAGCCCAATGTTAGCTTGTTTTTCAATCATGAAATCCGCGACTTGAAAAAGAACAAAGACGGAAACTGGATTGTGAAAGTAAAAGACCTGGATAGTGGTGATAAACGTAAGCGTGTAGCTAAATTTGTGTTTATCGGTGCTGGTGGCGGTTCATTGCCATTATTAGAAAAGTCTGATATTCCTGAAGGAAAAGGTTTTGGCGGTTTCCCGGTTAGCGGGCAATGGTTAAAATGTACCAACGAAGAAATTATTAAAAAACACCATGCCAAGGTTTATGGTAAGGCTGCGGTTGGTGCACCGCCGATGTCGGTTCCGCACCTGGATACTCGTATGATTAATGGTAAACAAGCTTTATTGTTTGGCCCTTATGCAGGTTTTTCGACTAAATTTCTTAAAAACGGATCGTTTTTAGATTTACCAAAATCAATCAAGTTTAACAATATCCGCCCGATGATTTCAGCCGGACTACACAATTTAGATTTAACGAAATATTTAATTGAACAGGTGAGGCAATCGCCTGAAGACAGGCTGGAAGCATTAAAAGAATATTTACCAACTGCCGAATTAAAAGATTGGGAACTGGAATATGCTGGTCAACGGGTACAGGTAATTAAAAAAGATGAGAAAAAGGGTGGTATTTTAGAATTCGGTACCGAAGTGGTAAATGCAGCCGATGGTTCTATTGCAGCTTTACTGGGAGCTTCTCCTGGTGCTTCAACCGCGGTTTCCATTATGCTTGATTTACTGGAGCGCTGCTTTTCAGAAGATTTGGCAACGGATGAATGGCAAGCGAAAATCAGAGAAATGATTCCAACCTATGGTAAAGCCTTAGCTCAGGATCCTGAACTTTGCAAAGAAACCCGAACAAGGACTTCAAAAGTTTTGAAAATAGAAAATACTGTAGTTGCGTAATTGATAACTGCCATAAAATTTATGAAGGTCTGTGTATTTAGACTGAACCCCAAAAGTTGGACAAAGTTAAAAATTAATTACAGTGATGAGCTCGGTATTTTATCGGGCTCATTCCTTTTAGATTAAGTTTGATCCTGTCGTTATTATAGTAGTAGATATATTCT